>JACCDQ011927316.1_pt1 | contig 31750 bp, 33 predicted proteins | sample 7446031 | NCBI WGS metagenome assembly JACCDQ01 (sample SAMN15323442, study PRJNA562643) | freshwater metagenome | isolation source: river surface water | place: USA:Blue River Watershed | collected 2017-08-17 | reverse complement strand
TTTTTTACAACATCTACCTGCCGAGCTTGATCGACAAACAGCTTTGCACTTTATAGGCGAGTACTTGTTTTTAAATAGACACTATGCCCCACAATTTCATTGGTTAGTTAATTTACAACGCTATACTAGAGCGTCTATAAAACTAAGCCCAGTATCGGATATCAGTGGCCTTGCTCGAAATCTAACAGACTATACTATTAACAATCCGCCTAGACACCAAGACATTGAAGAAGCATTCAAAGAGAATATGCGAGTGCATTTTTATCTACAACTAGATAAAGCGTTAGTTGACTTAACAGGCCAGACTGTTACATTTAGAAATATACAAGACCACATATACCATAAGTATCCAGATGCGTATCAAGAAATAATCGGAAGATCAAAAACACTATGCAATGTGCTCGTTTAAAACATTTTGTGAGATTAAACTATGACGGAACAATCAGTCGTTGCGGACATATGGTCGAAGCTCCTAAGTTCGCTACTATCCAGGAAATGGATAACAGTAAATGGCAAAAGGATGTTACAAGCACTTTGGATTCTGGTGTATTTCCCCCGGAGTGCAGAAGATGCGAATCATCTGAGCGAGTACAGCAAAAGAGTATCAGAGAATTTTCGAACCAGGAACATGTTTTATTATCCAAAGCCAAGGCTGATTACCTTGTTGTGGGCGGAATTCTTGACAACGTCTGCAATAGTGCTTGTCAATCGTGCAATGCACAACACAGTACAAAGATTGGTAGTCTTAACGGTTCCGACTACTACACTACAAACAATGCAGAGAAATTTTGGCAACTCCCTACAGACAGAATTGTCAAGCTTGATATTAATGGTGGAGAGCCTACTGCGAGCCCTGCGTATCAAGTGTTACTAGAAAACTTGCCGCCTAATGTAAAAGAAATCCGTGTTAACACAAATGGCAGTAGAATATTGCCCAACTTGGATAAGTTAATTGAACGTGGTGTTCATATAACGGTTACTGTTAGTTTAGATGGCATCGGTCGTGTGCATGATTATGTGCGCTGGCCAATTAAGTGGGACGCATTTGAAAAGAACTTGCTATACTATGCTTCCTTGGGCGATGCAATTGATTTAAATACATGGACAACCGTACATGCATTAAACGTAGGCAATCTCAAGGACATTATTGCCTACACACTAGACAACAAAATCAAACACTCGTGGGCGTTCTTGGAAGCACCGGATGTGCTAAATGTTAAGTACAGCAATCATTTTACAAGAACAGCAGACGTTCCAGAAGAACTAAAATTGTATGTAGGTTCAGAGTCCGACAACACAGTAGAACTACAGCTATGGACATACCGGCAAGATCATTTGCGTGGTATTAGATTGTGGGACTACTATAAATGAAAATTGCAATCACAGGCGGCACAGCAGGTATCGGACAAGCACTAGGCGACTTGTACGAACAACATGGTCACGAAGTATTGCGATTAAGCAGACGCAACGGATATAACATTCGCATACTGCCTAGAGTAGCAGATGCAGTTGAGCCTTGTGATGTGTTTATTAACAACGCACAAGTTGGATTTGCACAAACAGAATTGCTATTTGAAATGTCGCGTCGTTGGGCAGGAACAGGCAAACGTATTATATCAATTGGTACAATGATGACAATGGAGCCCACTTGCACACTTCCGGGCCTAAGCGAATACTATGTGCAGAAGCTAGCACTAGATGCCGCAGTACGTGAGCTAAGGGCACAGCACCTGGGTATAACCTTTACACTAGTACGTCCGGGCAATATCGCAACAAGCCCAGACAAAACAGTACCACCTGCTAAAGACTTAACAGAGTGGAGCACGTACCTTTACAGTATATTAGAACATCCAGGTTCTATTACAGTCCCGGAGATTAACATAGGATGACACCCAAAGACATTATTACTAACAGAATGTTTTGCCCTATGCCGTGGACTGGGTTAATGTATAACTTTGATGGTACAGTTAAGAATTGTATCCGTAGTGCAAGTCCAATTGGCAATATCAAAGACGACACAATTGATGACATTGTACATGGAGAAGTTAACACTAATAGACAGTGGCTAATTGCCGATCGTACGAAGAACGGTGGCTGCATGCCTTGCTATAAATTAGAAGAAGGCAAGAACAAATTTGATATTATCAGCGACAGGATCTTCTACATTAAAGAACTAAAACATGTGCCACTGCGTACATACACGCACGGTAACTTTGATCTTAAAACAGTTGATGTGCGTTGGACTAATTTGTGTAATTTTGCTTGTGTGTATTGTGGTCCAGAGTTTAGTAGCAAATGGGCTAGCGAACTAAACACAGTTATAGAAACTCCTACACAAGAACAACGTGACAACTTTAAACAATACATCTTTGATCGTGCTGACCAATTGGATCATGTATACCTAGCCGGTGGTGAACCACTGCTGATGAAAGAGAACTTAGAACTACTAAGTCGTTTAAATCCAGACACAAATTTACGGATTAACACTAACCTAAGCAAAGTAGATACGCAAGTGTTTGAACGTATCTGCGAGTTTAAGAATGTGCATTGGATCATCAGTGTAGAGACAATAGAAGAAGAATTTGAATACATTAGGTATGGTGGTAAGTGGCAGGACTTCTTAGACAACCTAAACACAATTAGCAAACTAGGACACAAGATATCGTTTAACATGCTACACTTTTTGTTAAACTACCAAAGTTTGTTTGGTTGTGTGGATTTCTTAAAGGCGATGGGATTCCATAACAACAGTTTTGTAATTGGCCCACTGCTCAATCCTGACTACCTAAACATTAGACAATTGCCTGATCATATGTTAAACTCTGTAAAGGAAACTTTGGAGAAACGCATAAGTGAAGGACCCGGTTTTTTACTTGAAGACGGCTATAGGAATATGTTAAAATATATACAAGAGCCTGTAAGTAAAGACTTCGCTGAATCACTGCGACAGTTAGAATTATTGGACCAGCGAAGAAACTTAAACAGTCGCAACATTTTTAAAGATTTATATAAGGAAAATTATCATGGCAAAACCATTTGATCTAAGCAAATTTCGTAAAAGCATTACCAAAAGCATCGACGGCCTAAGCGTGGGCTTTAATGACCCAACTGACTGGGTTAGCACAAACAACTACGCATTAAACTATCTTATCTCGGGGGACTTTAACAAAGGCATCCCAATGGGCAAGGTTACTGTGTTTGCTGGTGAGTCGGGCGCAGGCAAATCATTTATTTGTTCTGGCAACCTTGTTGCTAACGCACAGAAGCAAGGCATTTACCCAATTCTAATTGACACAGAAAACGCTCTAGACGAAGCATGGCTACATGCACTAGGTGTTGACACCAGTGAAGACAAGTTGTTAAAGCTTAACATGGCTATGATCGACGACGTTGCTAAAATGATCTCGGAGTTTGTTAAAGAATACAAAGCCATGCCAGAAGATTCGCGTCCTAAAGTGTTGTTCGTGCTAGACTCACTGGGTATGCTATTAACGCCAACGGACGTTAACCAGTTTAATGCTGGTGACTTGAAAGGGGATATGGGACGTAAGCCAAAGGCCCTGACTGCGTTGGTGCGTAACTGCGTAAACATGTTTGGTGACTTGAACTTGGGCTTGGTGGCCACAAACCACACCTACGCAAGCCAGGACATGTTTGATCCGGACGACAAGATCTCCGGCGGTCAAGGCTTTATCTACGCGAGTTCTATTGTTGTTGCTATGCGTAAGCTCAAGCTGAAGGAAGACGAAGACGGCAATAAAGTTTCAGAAGTTAAAGGTATCCGTGCTGCATGTAAGATCATGAAGACACGTTACGCAAAGCCGTTTGAATCTGTACAAGTTAAGATTCCATACGAAACAGGCATGAACCCATACTCGGGCATGACTGACTTGATTGAAGCTAAGGGCATGTTGAAGAAAGAAGGCAACAGTCTTGTTTACACAACGGCAGAAGGCGAAATCGTTAAGAAGTTCCGCAAAGGATGGGAACGCAACGACGACGGCTGTTTAGATCAAGTAATGGCAGACATTTCAGCTAACCCGCACATCTTTGACAAGAGCGTTGCAGAAGAAGCACCAGAAATGGGCGATGACGCAGAATAATTATTATTGCAGTCAAAAGTTTTGGTGGCTAACAGTTGACCCGGAAAGGCGGCTGTTAGCTTCCTGTTGTAAAGCAGACCAACAACCTATTGACACAACGTGGTTAAAGTCCAACCCCGGGCAGTTGTTTAACAATCCTGTAATTCAACAAGAACGACAAGATATGTTAGATAACAAGCCTGTGGCCAGTTGTGCTAGGGCCTGTTGGGTACCCGAAGCAAAAGGCATTCCTAGTCGTAGAACTATTCATGCGGCTGCATCAGCAAGAACATTTACAGATGTTACTGCTTCGCCTGAAGTAATTGAAATTATCCTGGGCAGTAGTTGCAACATGGACTGTTCGTATTGCACTAAGCGTTACAGCACAACCTGGTTACGAGACATTGCCGACAATGGCACATACTTACCTGACTACACCGGCGATGATAGATTCAACATCACCATTGACGATAAGGCTATACTAAAAGCAGGACAAAAGGCTGTAAACAGTAGCCCAAGATATCAACACATCTTGCAGGAAATAACAAAGTTAAAAAAGCCCCGGGTACTTAAAATAATGGGCGGGGAACCTTTCCTGTATAATGAACTAGAAGATATTGTTAAGTTCATGGAGCCCACACAGCTAGAGATAACAACAGGGCTCGGTGTTAACCCTAAACGATTTGAACGTATGGTAGCAATGTTGCCACCTGACGCAACAACTCTTGCCCTTAGTGCAGAAAACACAGGCGCCCTGTACGAGTTCAACCGTCATGGAAATTCATTTAGCAACTTCTTAACAAACATTGAAACTATTAACAAGTACGGTATTCGATATAGATTTGCAAACACGCTAGGCAACTTAACCATACACGGATTCAAGCAATTCCAAGATGAGTTTGGTACACCAGATGATCACTTCAATGTGTTAATTGATCCAGTATACTTGCAAATGAATGTACTTGACGAGCGAAGCCGGGACAGCATATTGTCAACGGACTATAAATACCACAAAGATGAAATACATCAAGCAGTAGCGGCAGAGTACAGCCCTAAACAACTACAAGACTTTAGACGTTTTGCAATAGAATTTGCTCGTCGCAGAAACTTATCACTAGACGTATTTCCGGAACACTTCAAGCAATGGATCCTCGAGTAATACAAGTATTTCCCACAGAAGAATATTTTTCTATTACGTGGGAACTTGGCCGTAGATGCAATTACGATTGCATGTATTGCGGTCCGCAATGGCACGACTCAACTAGCAAACACAAAAGCCTAGCAGAACTGCAATCAGCTTGGCAGGGCATCTACGATCAAAGCCGTTACTTAGGGCTCAAGTACAAGATTAGTTTTACAGGCGGCGAAGTAACAGGCAATCGGGACTTTTATCCGTTTGTGCAATGGTTGCGAACTGAATACCGCGATAGTATAGGGCAAATCCTGCTAACAACAAACGGAAGCGCAACATACAAGTACTATGCACGACTATTTGAAGTAGTTGATAACATTTCGTTCAGCACCCATTCTGAACACATAGACGAACAAAAGTTTTTTGATACCGTAATTAAATTAAAGCAGACTATCGATCGTCATAAATTTATACATGTTAACATCATGAATGAGCATTGGAACCAGTCGCGGATTCCTGCGTACCAAGCTTTATTGAGTAAGCATAACATAAGCCATAATGTTAACGAAATTGACTATACACAACAAACTAGAACTATTCCAATTATGAAGGGTAAATTAAATCTTGCAATTCCAGACGCATGAGTATTATAATTGTGAAATAGTTTTGACAAACAGCAGACACTACCGAGTTGAAGGGAATTGGCTGCACAATCAAAATTTGGATCACTGGCAAGGGTGGCAATGCAATGCAGGACACACACGCCTTTACATTGATTCGGATGATAATGTATACAGCGGGCAATGCTTAAATGACAATCTAGGAAACTTAAACCAAGGTTGGCAGTTGCTAGCAAAGCCAACAACCTGCAAGCAAACAAGATGCACAGGTTGCACAGACGATTTAATTGTAAGTAAAAGTGAGGTAAAAAATGAGTATTGAAGTAGAAGTTCTAAGCGAAGCATATACAATCCTAAAGCAGTATATTCCGCCTAAGGACCAGCAAGAAGCCGCAGACAACTTAATGAGTGTGATGGTGGATTACCTCAATGATGTTGACTTGGGCGAATTCGGCGGAACAGATGCCAAACTCAAGAAGGCAATGAAAGAGTTTGTTGCTGAAGAAGAAGACATCGACGATAACTACGATTACGAAGACTAATGTGGTATAATCGTGTAGTCGCTGACTTGGGAGAAATCCCGGCCTTTATCAACTACTATGAAAATGAGTTAGTTGAAGCCAAGTACGACTGTAGCGTCAAGGGTAACTTAGAACGTAATGTTGCAAGTCTGCCTGGCATTACAGAGCATCGTTTTAATCAACTGCAAGAGATTGAAGCAGTGCTTAACTACTTGAACATTCAACTGCGTAAGATACGCCGCAAGCATTTTCAAAAGTACTTGGAAGCATACCAACGTGCATTAACAAGCCGAGACGCTGAAAAGTATGTTGACGGCGAAGACGAAGTTATTGACTTTGAAACAATCATTAACGAAGTTGCGCTAGTGCGCAACAAATGGCTAGGTCTAATGAAAGGCCTGGAAAGTAAGAATTTTATGTTAGGACACGTAGCGAGATTGCGAACAGCCGGTATGGAGGATATTACTCTGTGAGTCATTTTGCAAATCCCTACCTTAGCCATGAGCATAGTCAAGACATTCTTGGCTTGTTATATGGTTACGACAGTTTTCTAGATAGCTTAGAAGTAATTTGTGATATGGGTTGCGGCAGCGGCTTAGATGCACAATGGTGGGCTACACTAGAAACTCGAGACGACCCGCCGGAACCACGCAACTATCGTGTATACGCTGTAGATCGAAATCTCGATCGCGTTGAACCCGATGTACGTGCTACCCTGGGCATTAGATGGGTGGAAAGTAATTTTGAGGAAGAACATATACTGCCAGAAAAGATTGACCTATTGTGGAGTCATGATTCTTTTCAGTATGCTGTCAACCCTCTTAGTACTTTGGCAACTTGGAATAGACAAATGAATGTGAACGGTATGCTAGTAATGGCACTGCCGCAGAGCATCGACTATGTCTATAACCGTTTAACATTTAAAACCGAGAACTATAGTTACTTCAACTATAATATTTCTAATCTAGTTTATATGTTAGCCGTTAGCGGGTTTGACTGTCGTGACGCTTACTTTTACAAAAATGCAAACAGCAATTGGATTTATTTGGCTGTGTACAAAAACTCAGAGCCAATGAACCCTGCTGAAACTAGCATGTTTGATTTAGCTGAACGTGGTATGTTACACGATAGTGTAGTACACTCATTGAACAATTACGGTTATGTGAAACAAGAAGAAATTGTATACCCTTGGTTAGACAAAGACTTTTATCAGGCAAAGACATGAAAATCGTAGTAGTAACTGGCGGATTTGATCCAGTGCATAGTGGGCACATTGCCTACATTAGAGAAGCAGCTAAACTAGGCGACAAACTAACTGTCGGAGTTAACAGCGACGAGTGGCTCCAACGCAAAAAAGGTCGGGCATTTATGCCACTAAGTGAGCGCCGAGCAATTATTGGCGCAATGCGTGATGTTGATTCGACCATGGCGTTTGACGACAGCGACGGTTCTGCTTGTGCTTTATTAAAAGAGCTCAAAGCCAGCTATAGTTATGCATCTATTATATTTGCTAACGGTGGCGATCGTACTGCTGAAAATATCCCAGAAATGTCAGTAGAAGGTGTTGAGTTTGTATTTGGTGTAGGCGGCGAAAATAAAGCCAACAGTAGCAGTTGGATTCTTGAAGACTGGAAAGCACCCAAGACAGAACGTCCGTGGGGTTACTATCGTGTACTGCACGAAGTAGACGGCACAAAAGTAAAAGAACTCACAATTAATCCGGGGCAAAAGCTTAGTATGCAACGTCATACACATCGTGCAGAACATTGGCATGTTACAGAAGGCATGTGTCAAGTCGACAGCCAAATGCCCGGTGGCTATTACTTGCCGCCTAAGACACTAAGCAAGCACATGACTGTAGACATCCCTGCAGGGGAATGGCATCAGCTTGCTAACCCCTACGATGTGCCTTGCAAGCTAGTAGAAATCCAATATGGACCGAAGTGCGATGAGGATGATATTGAGCGCAGGTAAATAATACTATGCGTGATTTAATTGATATCCTAACACTAAACGAAAATGCCCTAACTAACTCTACGTTAGTTAGCGGCCATAACGGCACCAAATACTTAAAAATCCTTGTTGCTAAAATGGCAGCAGGACAACCTCTTGAAGTAGATCCGTCTAAGAAAGCAGTTCTTGGAGATCAAGTCTATGCTACCCCAGAAACAGCTAAAATGTTTGCTGATGCGCTGGCTGCAATTGATGCAGGACAAGCATCTAAGCTAACTATTGGTAAGTTTAATGTAGTGGGCGCAGACAAAAAGACACCACACGTAATCACAACAGGCGCTTTATATAAGAGCAGTGAGTACACAGGCCGCGAAACAGTCGGCGGCGGCACAAGCAAGGACTACAATGCTGGGCACCTAAACGAACTTATTGTTGGTCTTGCATGTACAGCTAAGTTCCTAAACCAAGGTAATCCTATTACCGGCGATCAGTTACTAGCAATGGCTAGTCATGCCGATACACAAGAATCGCCTAAAGGCATTTACTTTAATATAGAACGAATTGTGCGTTACACAGACCGTGCCCTTAAAGCAGATCGTGTTAATATGACAGCACTTATTCCTACAGTTTCTGCATTAAGCTTTATTCGTCAAATGAACGAAGGCGCATTAGCTAACGATATCCGTGCGCTATTTGCTGGCGCTATTAAGTACGCAAACCAATCACAAACAGTAGCTAATGCTTGCGATGCAGCTCGTATGGATCCAAACAATAACTTGATTGAAATTATCAGCGATGGTACTTCTGATTCAAGCGGAACCAAAGCAGACATTACACTGAAGATTGACGGTGACGATCCAAACAAAGTTAAAAAGAATTTGTTAAGCTTAAAGACTAGTGCTAGCGATACACTGGGGCAAATTAGCGGATTGAAGTTTGAAAATATTTCGTTGTGGTTTATGACTAACTTTGGAATTGATGTTGCACAGTACAAAGATCAATTTGATCCTAAACTAGACAAAGAAGTTGTGTACAACAATCTTCTAAAGTTATACGATGATGTTATCTATCCACAAGTGCAAAAGCTAGTCGACGACCAAAGCCCTAAGCAGGAAGCTGAGATTGTTAAGCAGTTTGCAAAGGCCGCAAATTTCTACGCACGTGGCGAAAAGCTAGAAGACGTTGAAATTGTTAAACTAGATGATAAAACTCTAGAAGGCAATTACAAGATTCTACGTTTCACTGACGACATTTACCAAGCCATGCGTTACTTGGATTTGGAAACACGTTATGTTGGACAAGGCGGTAGCCGTACAATCCAAATTTGGGTTAAGCCAGCTGAAGGTGTAAAAGTCCCACGTGGTGCTAACCGTTTATGCCAATTCCGTACTACACGCACAGGCGGGTACGCACGTAACTATTTCGAATCAGGCCCTATGCTAGAGGCACTAACTCAAGTCAACATAGAGCCCGCATCAACTGAACCTGCACAGCCTGCAGATATAGGCAGATCTCGCAGGGCTTGACCTTTAATGAGCATTAGCGTATAATGCTTGTTATGCGCTTATAGCTTAATGGTAAAGCAGTCGACTCATAATCGACGGAGTCTAGGTTCAATTCCTAGTGGGCGCACCAAATACCTGGCGTTAGTATAATGGATAATACAGCGAGCTTCTACCTCGCGAATGTGGGTTCGATTCCTGCACGCCGGACCAATTAATAATGTATACACTCGATAACAACCCAAAACTAGGTTACTATAAATTAGGCGACAAAAAGATATTTGGTAAAGTTGAAGCCTTAATGGAAGCAACTAAAACTAATGTCTTTCCCGAATGGCATTTCAATCGCGATGTCTTTGATAAAGTTAATTGGCAAGTAGCACCACTAACACCCATTAGAGAACTATATCGTATGCGAGCGCAACAGTTGCGTGACAAGTACGATTACATTAGGATCGAAGCTTCAGGCGGCGGCGACAGTACTACAGCTATTTTTAGTTTCCTGCATAACGGAATCCACTTAGATGAAGTTGTATTCCGATACCCCAAGACAGGTGAGAAAGACGTACACAACGACCCATTTAACACCAAATGTGAAAACACACTAAGTGAATGGGAGTTTGCCGCAAAGCCTTTACTAGAGTGGATTAGTACACACCATCCTAGTGTTAAAATTACTGTACACGACTACAGTGAAAATATGATTAAGGGCGAAGCAGATGAGACTTGGGTCCTTAAAACCAAAGACTACTTCCAGCCCGGACATGCATTTAAGCATGACAACATTGGCTTAATTGACCACCGCCGCGATGCAGATGCGGGCAAAAGTATCTGCGTACTGTATGGTATTGACAAGCCCAAGATGTGCATCAAGGATGGACGTTGGTATGTGTACTTCATGGACTTGCAAGCCAACCACAGCAACAGCGTAGTCTACGAGTACACAAACATTCACAACGAGTACTTTTACTGGACTCCAGACATGCCAGAGATTGTACATGCACAAGCACACATCATTAAAACATGGTTCAGCTTGCCGCAGAATACATTCTTGCAGTACTTGGTTCGTTGGCCTAACTATAGCATTGCACATCGTACTGCTTATGAACAAATGGTTAAGCCGTTAATCTATCCTGACTACAATCCTGCTACATTCCAGGTAGCCAAGCCTACTAACAGTTTCTACAACGAAATGGACTTTTGGTTCTATACTAACTTCAAGGACACAGAAGCATTTAAAGTATGGCAAGCGGGATTAGATTTACTAGTTAAAAACATTGACATCAAATATTTTAACACTGAGCTAGGTCGCCCAGTGGGCTTTGTTGGTTTCCTAAGTCCATTTTACGATCTAGGCCCGGCTGATTATGTGAGTACAGGCGTAAATGAATTTAGCAAGTTCTAAACAAGAAGACTACGGGTTCTACCAAGTTGGGGACTTAAAGTTCTACAGCAAGCTAGAAGCAGCCTATGCCCACGAGCGCACAGGGTTGCCAATGCGCTGGAACTTCAATGAAGCAGTATACAGCAGTTACGATTGGAAAACTGAGCCCACAGAAACTCTTGAAGAACTGTACCGCCAACGTGCTCAACAGATTCGCGACAAGTACGATTACATTGTGTTGTGGTTTAGCGGCGGCGCAGACTCTAACAATATCTTAAACAGTTTTATCCTGAACGATATCAAGCTAGACGAAGTAGCTAGTATGGTTAACATTGAAGCTACCAAGGATAAAATGACTTGGCTTAATGCCGAAGTCTATAATGTTGCAACAGTTAAAGTTGAACGAGCAAGACAGTACCAGCCAGACCTTGTGCATAGGTTTGTGGACTTGTCTAAGATGATGATGGATCACTTTAGTCAAAAGGAAACCAAGTTTGACTGGATCTATCAAATGAACGGTTACTTGGGCCCAAACAACGTAAGTAGACAAGACATCAAGCTCAAAGTAAAAGAGTGGGCAGACATGATTGCGGCAGGAAAGCGTGTGTGCTTTATACACGGCATCGACAAGCCCAGACTTATGAAAGTTAAAGACCATTACCTTTTTAGGTTTGTTGACTTAGTGGATACTGCAATTACCCCTAATATGCAGATGCTGAATCGTCCGTGGGAATTTGATGAACTGTTCTACTGGACACCAGATGCTCCTAAGATTGTAATCAAGCAGGCCCACCTTCTAAAAAAGCTAGTCAAGCATCTACCTGCTGACAGCGATGCCTGGTCCACTGAGTCTAGCCAAGTGCAGATAGCAGACAAGTGGCTAACAACTACAGCAATACACAGCACAATTTACCCAGGATGGTACCCAGTACCTTACCAGGTTAAAGCACCCAGTCTACTGTTTACCCCTCGAGACAACTGGTTCTATGCACTGCCCGATTCGGACCCTGCCAAGTACTCTTGGAAAACTGGACTAAACGAAATCTGGAAGCAGTTTCCGGACAAGTGGAAGAAAGACCCATCAGACATTAGCAAGGGATTTTTGCCAATGTACAGTAAGCATTACGATTTAGGCAAATAACGCTTGACAACAAAACGCACTTGCCGTACAATACACACATGACGCAGTACAAAATCATTGACAGCAATGCTTCGCCATCTAGTGTAGTATTCCATACAGGAAATGCATTTGAAGAGCCTGTGCTAAAGATTAGTGGTGATGGCTTTTGGGTTAGGGGTGTAAAAGTGCCCCAGGATGACAAAGAAGCAGAAGTAGTGTATAATGCGTTCAAAGAGTGGATGGCCTGGTCATCCCTAACAAGGCAATACTAAAACCAAAGTTTTAAAAGAAAAAGGTAAATAAAAATACATTCAGTGGTTGACACAGAATGATAAATAAAATACAATAGGTACATGATGCAAAACATTACACAACATTCACTTAAACAGATGCAGCCAGCATTAGGCACAGTAGCCTATTGGTCTGCGACTCCGTTTAGTTTGAATACTAATGATCGCACATCAGAGATTACCGTAGGGTCCCAGGAGGGTAGTGGATACGCTTAAACAGCAACAACACTATAAACTGAAGGACCCTAGGATTAAAACCCTAGGGTTTTTTGTTTTGTAAAGGTTAAAATGAAGAAGACAGTTAAACAGAATTTTGCAAGTGTAAAGTGGCTCACACAGCACACGATGTCAGAAGAACAACTTAGACAGTTGGTCCGAGACAAAATGGAACGTGCAGAGCGTATGCAACTCAAGGCGAAAGCCCAAGAGGAACGTAAGCTTTACGCTTAGTAGATAGTGTTAAAATGCAGTAACGAGGACTGCGCTACACACTCAAATAAGTAGCAAACGGGCGGACAGGATACATGAAATCTGTGGCGATAACGCAGACTGTAAGACTCCTGGGTAGGGTATCAACCCTATCATATCCCCTAGCAATAGGGGGTATTCTAAAGTGTAGAAGATGAAAACTCGGCGAGGCTAAAACCCATTGCGTGACGCGGGCCCACTGAAAGGGCCGATAGATTACTACTGCACTTTAGAATACACGGAGGGTTATCAGGGCTGGGCCCTGCACTGTCTTGAAAACAGATGGACTGCGAAAGCGGTTGGAGTTCGATTCTACCATCCCTCCTCCAATTATTGACGTTTAAATTTTCCCAAGCCTAGCTTTACAAACAACCATATAAAATAGTTGCCAAGGTCAACTTGCCACCAAGTCTTGCCAATGCGATAGTTGTTTGGATCGTCGTGATGATTTGCATGCCAGTAACCGCCATGTAACCAAACAAATGCCCAAAACGGACTATTGCTTGAACGTCGGTTAACTTTGTCGCTGTGATTTAATACATTAGCTAGTCGTAGTTCATAACGATGTAGCGCCTGTACCGCAATCCAGAAACCTAGCCATGTAAAACTAATGCAGCCTAATAGCACATACCATGCAATGTTGATATGCCAGTAGTGAGCATCAAACCATGCATGGTCGGGATCTTTATACAAGTCAGATGCATAAGTTCTGTCAACATCCCCGTAAGGAAAAAATACAATTTTAAATGGATGCCAGTAGAACGGGCTATGAGGATCTTGTTCTGTGTCGCTAAAGCGATGGTGACGACGATGGTCTGCTACCCATGCTGCCGCGCTATAGCCCATTGCAATAGTATTGATAAACAATGCTAAAAGATTAAGTGGTCTTACCGGCTTCCATGTACGGTGCGCCCATGCTCTATGAGTGAATATTGTTAGGTGGGTGCCATAGAAAACCGCCATGGCCCATAACGGGATTAGCCAAGACAGTTCAAAGTGTAATGCAATCCACCCTAGAAGGAATATTGGAAAAAAGATAGATTCAATATTTGATATTAATCTAATTTGCCTTTTTTGCATTTTATTTTCTTCTCCACCCATCATTAGTTTTACCCCATCCTAGTTTGCAAAAAGCTTGGATGAAATAGTTACCAAAATCAATTTGCCACCAAGTCTTGCCAATTTGCCAATCACGTGGATTTTTACTGTGATTGTCATGCCATGGTTCTCCATCTAAGTATATGTAAGCAAAGATTGGGCGGTTGTTGGTGCTTTTGTTAACTGGATCAGCGTGTCCTATGCTATTAATCAAACGCATTTTAAATCCGGCACCGCCGATAAATGCGAACCAAAATGCCAACGCGGCAGGGTTAATAGCATATAGCACAATCCACCAGGCAATATTAATGTGCCAGTAATGTGTAGCAAACCATACATGTACAGGATCTTTCATGATGTCTGTGATGTAAGTGTAATCTAATTGAACTCGTGGCCAAAATAGAATTTTCCATCGGCTCATGTAGTATGGGCTATGTGGATCTTCTTCGGTATCCTCTAGTCTGTGGTGCTTTCGATGTGTTGCTACCCAACCAATATGTGGTCCACAAAACTGAATGGTGTAACAAAACAGCCCAACAATGTTTAGCCACTGTACAGTTGGTTGCCATGAACGGTGACTCCAGCAACGATGTACAAACAAACTGATACTAAGTCCGCCTAATGCAATAACTGCATATAGTCCAAGGATAGACGCTACATCAAAATGTGTAGCACACCAGTACAGCGTGTATAGTGGAAATAGTATGCAACCTATTAGGTATACATTGTGATCGATTTTTTTTCTAGTAAAGATGTCAGATAGTTTCATAAACGTGCTTTCGCTATTCCAAGTGCAACAAAGATTCTAATTAGAATTGCACCTAAGTCAATTTGGTACCAATGTTTACCGAAGCGCCAAGTTTTGGGATCTTCGTGATGGTTGCCGTGCCATGGTTCACCGTGCAAGTACAAATAAGCAAACACTGGACTATTAGTGTGTGTCTGATTGCCGTTATGTCCTATAACGTTAATCAAACGCATTTTAAATCCATGGAATCCTAGTATTGCTATCCAGCCCCACAGGAGCTCTGGATTAACTAGGTAAAGTGTTGCAAACCATACAAGTTGTAAGTGCCAATAGTATTTATAGAAGCGCAAATGGTCCGGATCACGAAGTAGGTCCTTAACATATTCCAATTCTATTTTACTGTAAGGTAAAAACAAAATGCGCAATTTATTCATGTGGTAAGGGCTATGCGGATCTTGATCCGTGTCACTATATCTGTGGTGTTGTCGGTGTACAGCGGCCCATCCGATTGTTGAACTAGAAAAACCTAGTGTATAGACAATCAGTCCCCAGATGTTTAGTGCGCGATTAGGTTTCCAAGACAAATGAGTCCATGCTCTATGCATAAATGCAGTAACATGGATGCCTAAGAAAAAGTTAACAGCCCAAAAGGCCAAGAGATCTTTAGTGTTAAAATGTTGGCTAAGCCAGTATACAGTGTATAAGGGAAACAGCAAACAACTTGCTATAAAGACTCGACCTTCAATTAATTTTCGATTGAAGTGCATAAAAATATTTAGCCGCTTTAGCTGATGTGGTCATAGCGACGGACTGAAAATCCGAGGAAACAGGATCGTAACCTGTAGGCGGCACCAAATTTGCCCTTGTGATGGAATTGGAATACGTGCTGGCCTCAAAAGCCGGATTTTGTGGGTTCGAGTCCCACCAAGGGCACCAAGTTTTGAGTTAGACGGCGGGATCGAGTCCCTCATTCGCTAGTGCCCTATTCTTGAGCATGACACACCAGTAGCAGTTTGAGGTAGTTAAACTCTCCCGTTCGAGACAATCCAGTGAGTCCTTGAGAAAGATAGCTGGGCACTCAAAAACCTATAACCGGAGAAACTCTATGAGAGTTGAGCAGATTTATTCAGCTTATGACACTTGGTATGGTATGCCCAGAACCACGTATCACCGAACGCTAGTTGACGAAACCACAGGCAAGACTGTACACAGGACTGAGCAACGTGTATATGTTAGTTACACAAGAAAAGGTCAACTAGAAGAATACAACAATCAAACACATCAAGTTGATGTTAAAGCATAATTGGGGACAGTAGCGGGCTACGGTTCTCCCTTGCAAGGAGGATGTCTAGAAGGGTTCAACTCCCTCGGTCTCCACCAATTTTTCTGCAGAAAGAAAACTGTTCGACGGGCTCTATGGGAGCGGAGCGTCCTAGAAAAGAACAGGGGTACAAGTCCCAAGGTCCCGCCCAATTTTATATCCTGTTAGATTATCGGTTAGATCAACAGCCTTTCAAGTTGTAGAGACGGGTTCGATTCCCGTACAGGATGCCAATTTTATCTGTGTGTATGTCAGTCAGGTCAGACATCTCGCCTTGGAAGTGAGGAGCCGTTGGTTCGAATCCAACCACACAGACCACGTTTTATTCCTGGTTAGCACAGCGGTAGTGCAGCGTCTTGATAAGGCGTTGGTCGCAAGTTCGATTCTTGCACCAGGAACCAAGTTAATGGTTCTCTAATGTAATGGCAGCATGACAGTCTCCAAAACTGTTCGTCGGGGTTCGAGTCCCTGGGGGATCGCCAGTTTTATTTCGTTATAGTGTAGAGGAAGGTAGAGTAGCATTGAGTAGATGAGATAATGTGCTAGTATGATAGTTGGATAACAATCGCGTAGGCTTTAAAACCAAACACTGTGAGTCCGGGAAGTGCGGAACAGGTCCAACTATTTGAACGTAAGATAAGGCATTGAGGGGATGTGAGGGTAACTTTGGGAAACACGGGGGGCACCCAGCATACGCGATTTTAAGCCCCTTATCGCAGGTTCGAGTCCTGCTGACGAAGCCAAGTTTATTCCGGAAAATCCAAGCAAGGTGCAGGGACCTGACTGTTAATCAGTGGTTAGGTGGGTTCGATCCCCACATCCGGAGCCAATTTGTTCCTCCATGGTGTAATGGTAACACAGCGGGCTTTGAACTCGTTATCATTGGTTCGATTCCAATTGGGGGTGCCAGGTTATAGTTTCTTAGTTCAGTGGTAGAACGCTTCGTTGACATCGAAGAGGTCACTGGTTCAATCCCAGTAGGAACTACCAAATTGCAAACAAAAGTATACATTTGGCAATAAAGGCAATCATTGCTATAATTGATACATGTTAAGCAATTAACAATGTTCTTTAAAAATTTGTTTTGGTGTACAGTAAGCAGGCGTACCACGCTAATAGGTTGCGTGACTCTTGCTGAAAATTCAGTCCAGATAGAAAGCTGGGCACTCTTGTGTAGTTTGTAAGAGACTACAGTGGCGTCTAACACCTATGAGTTAGAAACGATCTATTCCACGTAGCAATACGCAGGAAGAAGGATTGCAATAAAGTAGAGTAACACTTTACTGGTTGCATGAGGGTCAACCAAAAGACGCAAGTCTTACCCGTAGCCTTGTAAGCAGGCGAAAGAGGCATCAAAACAAATTTCCAAGTAACTGTTGACAGTAAAAGATTTCTTTGCTACAATAGATACTTAGACAGTTAGAAATAACTGACGAACACGATCTTTAACAATTTATTGTCATATATCCTTGTTTAAGTTACAAGGCTCTATATGTAAACGCAACTTCAAGTTGAAGTGATGCTTTTGAGTTTGAACGGCAAGCGGCGACGCGGCACCTAGTATTGCTTAAATGAGTAGCTACAATGAGATAGGGTTGTCTACACTGTTAGGCATGATGTGCGGGGTTCATAAGAAGCGGAACGGCGGTTCCCACCACCCACACATGCACGAAAGTTGAGGGTTACTGTAAAAGGTATCACCAAATGACCGACAGAGTAATGTAGAAACGTAATGACTGCAACGATACGAGGGTCGCGCCTTGTATAAGTCCGTGAGACAGGTTGATCGGTTCCCAAATATTGTGTTTACATATAGAGAATATGCGAGGGTGGTGTAATGGTAGCCACAGGAGACTTAAAATCTCCCGCCTAATAGCGTACGGGTTCGAGTCCCGTCCCTCGTACCAATACTATACATTAGTGAGGGTCGGTCCCTTTGAATAGAGATTCCCAAGGAATGCAGCTAATGTATTGTTTCAATGGAGCGTTCGTCTATCGGTTAGGACATCAGGTTTTCATCCTGAGAAGAGGGGTTCGACTCCCCTACGCTCTTCCAAGTTTATGTGTCAAGTCTGGCGACAGGTTGTTTGACTGTATGTGAGTAGGATCTAATTAATCCAAGGGGCATATGGCGATGGGAAGTGATATCACCCGTTTGTAAAAACAGATAACTAGCTGGGTTCCATTCCCAGTTGATACACCAAGTTTCAACAATGAAGGATGTTTAAGACGGCTTGTAAACTTCATTGGATTCAGATACAGATTGCCGTTAATTTCTGAATCAAATTTTTATGCCCCGGACTGTGTTGCGAGTCGGATTTGAAGCCGAACGTAGATGAGTTCGATTCTCATTAGGGGCGCCAAATACTAAGACAACACTTAGTAAGATGAGTAGACGGAAACCGACCCATGCGAGACTGCGTGGGCTTTGCGAAAGCAACGATGCGAGAGTAAGTCGGTCCAGTAGGGGTAAGAAAAGTGTTGTTAGCGGAAAGAGCTGAAACGAGACAGAAGTTAGTCTTAATAATCCTCCTAATACGAGTAGACTAACGCCGTGTAATCTCGAACAAATTTTGGATGTGTAGGAAAATTGGTAACCCCAGTGGACTGTAAATCCGCCGCCCCTGGCACTGCTGGTTCGACTCCAGCCGCATCCACCATTATGTAAGATAGTTGCATTCGCGTCCTGCAGGTAAGGATGCAACCGTAACGTCACGGACGGGCGTAATATGCCGTGTAAGAAGTACGACTCAGAATTTTTGCTCCGTTAGCTCATTCGGGAGAGCACCGCACTGTCACTGCGGAGGCGAGGGGATCGAAACCCCTACGGGGCGCCAAGGCAAATAGTAATCTTGTTTTGATGCATGGTTACTCAACGTTTGTTAGTTTCAATGGGTGGTATAGAAACTAACACTAATTTTGGGGGTGTAGCTCAACTGGGAGAGCGTCTGATTTGCATTCAGAAGGTCGCGGGTTCGATCCCTGTCACCTCCACCAAGTTTTGTAAGTGCTAGCAAGTAAAGTCACGTTATTCAGTATTCTTCGAAGGTACTGTATAATAGAAGGCAAGCGGGTTCAACTCCCGGGGGATCGGAAGATCCCTGCAGATTGGTTGCCACGCTGGATGGAGCCCAAGTAGCGTACCGAGTCCTAGCCCGGGCTTTATGCAAATAGGTGAATGGTGCCAATAACGATGGTGGCACAGCTTACAAATTCAATATGCGGATGTGATGGAATTGGTATACGTGTTGGTCTTAGAAGCCAAATTTTGTGGGTTCGAGTCCCACCATCCGCACCAGTTTTAATGGAATGGTCCCATAATGGTATTGGAGCGGATTGCTAATCCGTCGACTCTCGAAAGAGGGTTTCTGAGTTCGAGTCTCAGTCATTCCGCCAGTTTACTTTGTGCGCCGTTTGCGTACTTTTTCTAATTCTTGTTTTAGCGAGTAATACACTTGGCTATCATTGTTAGCCATTCTTGCTAAAATACCCATGAGGTAACCTAGCTGATGCAGGGTACGCAGATGATTATCTTCATCGTGATCCGACTCAAGATTAGCTAGAATTTCACGGATCATTTCGACGTTTCGTTGAACACTCATATTAATAGTTATGATTGCCTTTAAAAAAACTTTAATGGCAATTTAACCAAAATTAAAAATTTATTCCCCAGTAGCACAGCGGTAGTTGCACTTGACTGTTAATCAAGGTGTCCGTGGTTCGATCCCACGCTGGGGAGCCAATATTGCCCTTATAGTTAAATGGTATAACGACGGTTTTGTAATCCGTAATTTGCAGTTCGATTCTGTGTAGGGGCACCAATAAAACACCTCTGTAGTATAATGGATAATACACTAGGCTACGAACTTAGGAATGGTGGTTCGATTCCATCCAGAGGTACCATCATGGTGTTAGTAGTGTAGTGGTAACATAGCTGTCTGTGAAACAGTTGACGAGGGTTCGATTCCCCCTTTCACCCCAGAGCCTCGCCTTTGCTAGCGGCGTATAATGAGACAAGTAGTTAGCAGTCAACAGACCCCTGCTTTGTGCATTGTGCAGTAAACAATGTACACTAATTCAGTTTTGTTCGGGAATGGTGTAGAGGTAACACAACAGACTTTGACTCTGTCGTCCTAGGTTCGATCCCTAGTTCCCGTGCCAATTTTAAGGAGGCGTTATGCCATTTATCGAAAACGTAGCGGCTGCTGATATCCCAATGCGGTTTCATCATGACGCTGGAGAAAATAGTATGCTTATCCAGATTATGGATACTGCAACTAGCTGGTGGCCTACACCTGCACACAACTTCCGGGAAGCACACAAGTTCGAGTTTCTTGACGTCGAGCGTAATGACAACTTCCCTGACGAGTGCAAGATTACAGACGAACAAGCGGGGGAGATCGTGACTCTACTCCAGAAAGCCCTAGACAATCGCATGAATGTCGTGGTACACTGTATGGCAGGTATATGTCGCTCAGGTGCAGTAGCAGAAGTTGGTATTATGATGGGCTTTCAGGAAACTGATCGCACTCGTATTCCTAACCTGCTTGTTAAGCACAAGCTAATGAAGGCCCTGGGTTGGACTTATGACGAGAACGAAAAGCCTGACCCAGAGTCTTGGCGCACAATTCAATTTAAAAACATGTAACAGGAGAATAGCATGAAACGTGGTAAACGTTAGTGCTAGCTCAGATCCCGTATTGGTCTGGGTTAGCACGTTAAACAAAGTTTAATACACTAACCCTAACTGGCGTAATGGTAACGTACAGGACTCTTAATCCTCGAGTTGAAGGTTCGAATCCTTCGTTAGGGACCAATATGGGATTGTAGTGAAATGGTTATCACAGCAGACTTTTAATCTGCCAATTCTGGGTTCGAGTCCCAGCAGTCCCACCATATAAAAACATACTAGTCGGCGACTAAGCGTATTGCACGGTCTCTACGGAGTGAAAGGGTCAGTGGTTCGATTCCACGTAGTGTGTTTTTATATGGTAAAGCGTTCAACCGGTTGCAAACGGAGCCCTGGAGGGCAAGTCATCGTAGGTGCTAAAGGGGTTCGATTCCCTGACGCGGATGCCATATCAAAGTACGCTAGTATGCTATAGCGAATCGGGTCGCTCCTGTGGAAGTTATAGCGTATCACTGCCCTGGTTGGGCAAGGCCGGCGACTGCGGTTCGATTCCGTAGCGTACTTTGATATGGCTAGTGTTATCTGCAGGTAACATCCATATTGGGGAGTAATTAACCTCAAGAACTCGTAGTCATCTAGAGGCCTAGGATCTGCGCGAGCAGCACGTTGGTTCGAATCCAACCTACAATGAGTTCCATATCTAAACACATTACCCCCGACAGCGGCGTACCCGTGGAGTCAATGGGAGTCTTGCAAGCTAATGTGTTTAGATATGGTGCTGTAGTTCAGTGGTAGAACACCTCCTTCATACGGAGATTGTCGGGAGTTCAAATCTCTCCAGCACTACCATCAAGTGTTGTGTCCCGCTCAAAGTCTTCTGTGGACTTTTGCGGAAACGCTGGCGTAAATGATTTCACGCATGTAGAACGCAAGCGATCATTATAAGGCCCTAGCTTTTGTGCTAGATCTTGTAGTAATGCAATAGCTTCTTCGTCTGAAATCATACAAGTATTTATAATGCCCTTGTAGCTCAGTGGTAGAGCAACGTCTTGATAAGGCGAAGGCCGGTGGATCGTTCCCACCCAAGGGTACCAAATTTATTTTAGCAAGTTGTCCAAAAATGTGTTGACACATAAAGGCATCTTTGCTACAATAGTGGCTTAGTTAAGAAGACACGAAATGAGCCCGGAATACTAGGGATCGTTCACCCTACTATCTGTGAAGTCAGATTGTTGACCCACTTAACTAAATAAATTTTCTAAAGTAGTTGACAACAAAAGATTTGTTTGCTATAATAGGTGCTTAGTTAGTGATAGTGCTAACAAGCAAAGTTCTTTAACTTAGATAAAGTATAAGAAGTTCTTATACACATACACACAAATGCTTAGGCCAAGCAGATGTAGCGGATTACAGCCCGATAGCTTTCGGGTAGGCAGGTTCGATCCCTGTGCGTGTGTAGTTGTATAAGAATTTGGTAATGCAGAGGTTGACAGTAATGTCAATACTGTGTTACAATAAGATTAAGGGGCAGTTTAATGTCCTGTAGCGTATGGTTCGCCCAGCGTTACGAAGAATAAGCATGGTGACATGCCCAAAGCAGTAGCGTCCTACACGCCTGCGCCAGTAATGGTTCGTTTAGACAAGCCTGCTCACTATCGCAAGGTAGCGTTCACTTATAAGACGGGTGGATGTAACAATGACGCTGGATGTTGTGGAAAGAATTGGCAGCTCAAGCGCCTGACTCGCAAGGGAAGGGTAACGCAAGTTGACAGAGAGTAACAGGTGGTGCTGACCTCACAACAAAACCAGTCCAGTTAATTGGTATGAGAAAGGGTAGTGTATATTGTCCGAGGGGTTGCACCCAAGGGCGTGTATGCAGTTCAAGTGGTAAGTGGAGGTACGCGAAAGCCGAGACCCGACACATATCGCAAAGGACGACTGAGTAGCCCGCAAGGCAAAAGGTATGTGGTGAGTTGTATTATGTATTCCAAAAGAGTATGTAGCAACTGAGTCAGCTCATCGCGGTAGGTTGATAAAGTTCAATGGTTGAACGCTAGCCTTTTAAGCTGGATGCAGTCGGGTTCAAATCCCAACTATCATTACAAAAATGCAAAGACTGACTCGGTCATGTGTGAAAAGTATCTAATGCTGTAGCCGCAAGGTAATACAGTCAGACGTAACTCGCAAGGTGAAATCTGTTTATACTGGAAGTTTCGTAAGTGGTTAGCGCCGCTGAATGGCTCGCAAGGTCAACGGGATAGATGGTGTAGAGTAGCATGTGACGACAAGACTACTGCCTGTCTTTAAAAACGGCGATACTGCTAGTAGACTGTGATACCGCAAGGGTTGCAGTGGATGTCTAGAGAAGCTATACTCGCAAGGTGTAGTATAATGCTAGAGGTACTAGTGGGAGAGATGTAATCTCAGTCCTCCACCTTATATGCAAACACATTACTGCACAGTGTTTTGACTTCCAGGTCTTTTTGGACATTGTGGTCGTCTGTAGTGTGTTTCCATATAAGTACATTGATGTGTGACTGCGTCATTCGAAAGAGTGAGGAGCCTGTTAAAGCGACAGGATGTTGATGTATATTGTTAATGCGCGGTTGGCAGAGCGTTTATGCACTGGATTGCAAACCCGGTATGAGGTAGGTTAAACTCCTACACCGCGCTCCAAGTTTTGCCTGTTTATTAAAACAGGACTGTGATGTGTATGGAGATGAGAGATTGCATCGTAGTATCCGACTTGAAATTGGAATACTGCATAACAATCGTGATCCAGTGAACTGAGCCCCCGGCGTAATTGCCTTGTTTGTTGACACTCAGAAATATTGGTATCCTCTGTCTCTTGTATGTTGCTTTAGCCCGAAAGGCCTTTGAACCGCCGACGAACGCTAATGTATATTGCACATTGTCCGGCAATTGACTTGCCATACGCTCACTGCTATAATTCAAACAGAAAGGAACTCGATTATGAAGATTACACTTCGCAAAGCAAACGCCCTACAAAACACAATTCAAGAACACACAAAAACCATCGAAGTGACAACATCGTTTTCACTAAACGAGTTCCAGGATCCAGCTAAAGAGTTGGCTTGCGCTCGTGAGGGTGTAGTTGCAAACGATGCACGCCGCAACAAGTTAACAAAGGCCTTGTTTGCAATTCGTGCAAAGGTTGGTCGTGCTAACGCAGAAGCTGGCGTAGCAGACTTGCTAGCAGAAGCCGCTTACATTGATAAGCGCCTAGGTCACTTAAAAGGCCTAACTGAGGGCAAAGTTGCAGAAGATGAAGCTGTTGTTGCTGGCAAGTTGCAGAAACTTCGCGACAGCGATAGCAAGAGCCGCATCTACGGATACGGTGACACAGTTGACACTGGTGTGTTGACAGCAGAACAAATCGAAGGCTACAAAGCAGAAATGCGTAGCTTGAAGAAGGAAAAGCAAAGCATCAACGACAAGGTGTTGGAACTTAATGTTCGCACTGAGATTGAGTTGGATGCCGATACAGTTTCTCTGTTACAAGCAGAGCAACTAGTATAAATATTGAAGCGGGTAGGGTGGCCACCACACCGGTCTCATAAGCCAGGTGCATCGGCAGTTCGAATCTGTCACCCGCATCCAATGAATTTAGTAGACCCGGACTAAATACAGTAGAGGGTCTACTAAATGAAAACTTATAATTGTTTGCATTGTCAAAAAGAAAACACATGGGGTCGCAGTAAAAATAACAAATATTGTGATAACATTTGTCAAGGACTGTTTAAGTGGTACAACGAAACTAAGCCTGAGATAATCGAAGGCAAGAGAGATGGCCCAACAGTACTTAAAAAGTTTCTTGTTGAGGAAAGAGGTGAAAAATGTGAAGAATGTGGGCAAACATCCACTCACAATAATAAGCCTCTTGTGTTACAATTAGATCATGTTGACGGGGATAGTGATAATAACTTCCCTAGCAACATAAGGTTATTATGCCCTAACTGCCATAGCCAGACAGAAAACTTTGGCAGTAAAGGTAAAGGAAGTAGATACAAAAAGATTACAAAACGTAATAGGTATTTGCAAGAGTATAAAGCATCGTTAGCTCAGCGGTAGAGTCGCTGCCTTACACGCAGTTTGTCGGGAGTTCGATCCTCTCACGATGCACCAAACAGATGGTAGGACCAAACATTTAATGATTTCCGCGCAAGCCGAGCATTAGATGCCTACTATCAGAATATCGGAGTGTAGCGCAGCCTGGTAGCGCATCTGGTTTGGGACCAGAGGGTCCAAGGTTCGAATCCTTGTACTCCGACCAATTTATTGTATAAATATTATACAATCAACAATGCGGGTATAGCTCAGTTGGTAGAGCACTTCCTTGCCAAGGAAGATGTCGAGAGTTCGAGTCTCTTTGCCCGCTCCAATAATATGACAGATAAACAAAGACCAAAAGCTTTTTGGCGCCGTACAGAACTACCTGTAGCAGATTATCTAATGACCCAACAACAAGGGTTGTTAGATGATTTTATGCGTGGCTATAGTAGTTTAGAAGAAGCCGCAAAGGCACAATGCGGTAACACATTAGATCGCACACATTTAGGTATTCCGGTTAGCGAAACTGAGCAGTATATTCGCACAGACGACAAGCCCAGCATTACATCCTGGAAATCACTTAATTTTCGTTACGAGCGCAGAGACGAACGTTCTACTATAAGAAACTTTGTAGACTTTCGGGACATGGGCCAATATCCTACTGCACGTAAGATCCTTATGAAGTACGATAAGATCTGCCCTATTGCCAACTATAGTGTACTAGCACCGCACAGCGTAATTGAAAGACATACAGGACCTGAAAACCGTGACGGGAAGTATATTCGTATACATATTCCGTTGATTATTCCCAAGGGTGATGTATTCTTTGAAGCCGCAGGCGAAGTTATTGATTGGTCAGACATTTGGGGTTTTCACAATCAGTTTGCACACTCGGCGCACAACTACACAGACGAATGGCGTTTGTGTTTCCTAATTGATTTGGATCGTGAAGCAATCGGAATGGGCCCTGGTGCGCCATACGATCCGGCTTACGAAACAGAAAATCTCCCACCTTTTACACGTTAACGGTCTTTAGTTCAATGGATAGAATGCCATGCTTCGAACTTGGAGATGTGGGTTCGATTCCTGCAAGACCGGCCATGCTCTTGTAGTACAAAGGCAGTACAATACATTGGTAATGTATAGACGCTGGATCGTTACCAGCCTGGAGCACCAAACACTTGTGAGTAAGATTGCATACGTAATGCATCAAGTTTCTGTGTTTGCACAATAAACGAATCCCATGCAGTAGAATCAGTAGCTTCTTGTAACAAGAAGTTTTTCGCCGTTTTGTTAACACAGATGTTGCTGGCAACTGTTTCTTTGTTGGGCATGTTGCGCACGTCATACATTGCAGGGCTAGTAACAAAGTTAAGACTTAATGGCAGGTTATACTTGTATAGCCCAACAGTAATTCTATCAATCTGTTGAATGTTAAACGGAGTAACAGTAATGGTTATTTCAGTTTTAACATTCTTGTGGCCCTTAAAGAACTCCCGGTATTTGTTTAAATTATCAAACACAGTTGATGCTACCACAGGGTATCGAATGTATTCAAGTTCTTTAGCACAATCGCTGTCCACACTTATGTGAAGATTTACTTTGCGAAACTCTCTTAATGTTAGCAAATAGTCTTCATTAAAGATAGTTCCATTGGTGTGTAGCGTTATGTGTGCGTCTTTATTTTTAACTCGCGATAGACTATCAAATAAGGCAGGCATAAGCATAGGTTCCCCACCGTATATGTCTAACTGCACTATGTTGTCCATCCACTGAGTAAATGTTTCCCAGAATTCAGTATTGTGTTTTGAGAAGCCATCTCTTATGTGATCAAACTCTCTTGTGTATTCTGCAATAGTTCCAGCGTAGCCATCTTGTTGTGCCAACGAAAAACTATCCTTGTACCAGCCGGAACTGGTTTCGGCATTGCACATGCGACACGCAAGATTACAAGTATTGCCGGGCTTAACAATTAATACTCTTGGTTGCTCGCCCATTGGCTGCACACTTGCTAAGTTTAAGTTGTAGCGTTGACGCTGACTTTTGGTACCTGTGCGCTCAAGATCAAAACAGGCATTGCAACTGTCAACGCCAATTTCGTGCCTGGTACGGCTATCCCATGCTTCTGTTAATGTGTTCTTGTTTACAAATAAAACGTCCTGACTAGCGGACTCAAAGCTTTTATTGTTTAAGTTGCACACACAGAAGTCGCCGTTATTTTGAACAGCTAATCCAATTTGGGTCATTACACAATGTGTCATAATAACTTTGCAATCTCAGGAAAGGCATCTGTGTAGTTAGTACCACGTCTACGATCCAACTCAGTAAGGTATATTTTTAATTGCTCAGCTAGTTTATCGTTGCGTTTACTTTGTGCAATTTCTGCACCAATGCCTTTGAAGTATTCAACGTATGCAATCTGTTCAGGAGTGCTGACACGATAAGCATCCACACTTTGTTTAAACCCCAATTCAAATACCTCAGATCCTAATGCGGTTGGGTGCAAGTAAGGCTTGCCGCTGACCTTCATCATGGTCCAATTGATGTCTCTAATAGAACCCCATTGATTAATTTTCTCAACTAGCGCAGGCATTTCGGGTATGCTTAATACAGTTAGTGTTGAATTAACATTTACTGTAAAGTTGGTGTTGTTTAGTAAATGCAAGATGTTGCGTTCAAACACCGACTGATCTAGTCCGCCACGATGATACGCGGCGCCAGGTCCCCATGAATCTATGCTACAAACTACAGTTACTTGTGTCACTGGTAGTTGCTTTAGCTTTTCTACTATAGTGTCAAATCTATCTGAACCTATAGTCAGGTTGCTGAAGATTACTAAGTTTAAATCCAATTGGCCTTTGGACTCTAGTAAATCAAAAAGCCTATCAGTTTCTTTTTGTATAAAAGGTTCGCCGCCCAACACCAACAGTTGGTCAAGTGTGCTGATATTATCATCAAGCCATGCAAACATTTTATCTGTTGCTTCAGGATATTGATCTGGCATAATGGTATGCTGTGGAATATGCACACCGTTTTTGTAGAAGTTTCCTGACTTCAAGTTTTCTTGTTTGATTTGACTGCTAAAATTAGGCGTGCAATAAATGCACTTTAGATTGCAAACATTACTAAAGTATATTTCAAGTATGCGTGGAGTTACTTGGGTAGCAGTTAGGTCTGTAGCAAGTTCAGGTGGAGCACGATATCCGTGGAAATCCAGGTGTAACATGCGATCACTTGTGCCGCCTGCATCTTCGATGTTTTTACAATGTTCGCATCCGCGACCGGGCCACTTGCCTTCTAGCATAAGCTCACGATCGCGTAGTTTTTCTTTTGTATTGTGAAAGTCAAAAGTTTCAAGATCGAACTTATCGTGTTTAACACGATGGCAACTAGATGTTGTTAGTTCGGTTAGAAATACGGTACTGTGAGACCATTTAAGCTGGCAAGCGGTGTCCGTGTATATAGGGAATCGCTTATATGTTTTCATTTTGGTTGAACAAATATTTAGCAAACAGTTGACACATAAATACAATACCTGTATAATACATGTTAAGTAAGCGGGATTAGTTTAATGGTAAAACGAGATCCTTCCAAGTTCAAGTCAGCGGTTCGATTCCGCTATCCCGCTCCAAAATTTGCCCCGGTGGTGTAATGGTAGCCACGCTGGTCTTAGAAGCCAGTGCAGTGATGCGTGTCGGTTCGAGTCCGACCTGGGGCACCACAATAATTCTAAAACAAGGAGCTATAATGCCTGCTGTGTACTTAGTAAGTGACACGCACTTCGGTCACGCCGGTGTATGTCGCTTCACCCGCAATGACGGGGTTACAAAATTACGTCCCTGGACCGATCCAGATGAAATGGACGAAGCAATGGTTAAGGCCTGGAACGAACGTGTCCGCCCTAACGACAAAGTCTACCACTTAGGTGACGTTGTTATTAACCGCCGAGCATTAAAGACATTAGCCCGATTAAACGGGGACAAGGTCTTAATTCGCGGCAATCACGACATCTTCCGTGATGAAGAATACCGAGAATACTTCCGAGAGTTACGTGCATACCACGTTATGAACGGAATGATCTTAAGCCACATTCCTGTACACGAGGCTAGCTTAGGTCGCTTTGGTACAAACATTCACGGACACTTACATGCAAATCGTGTAATGAAGGCTCGTGGTGTTGATGCTAAGACTGGCGCAACATTATACAGTGATGAAATCGATCCACGATATCATTGCGTATGTGTAGAGACAACTGACTATGCACCTATCTTATTTGAAGATGTGTTAAAGCGCATCCGAGAAGAAGGCGGAGTAGTTGGCTTCCAAAACGGCAACGGTCCTACGATGTAAATAATTGCCCCTAACCGGGGCAATTAGTAATAAATATTCCATGGAAAATAATTTTTATCGAAAAGTTAATATAGTCGAAGACTGGATTCCTAGATTCACTCCAGCCATCGATTGGGATAACATTACACCGGGAAAAAATCGTCCCCCGTTTGAGCGCCACTTTACTAACATAGATGAAGTTGTACCTTCTAACATTGTTGAGCGACTAAAGGATGTTGGCCTAACTATAAGATCTGCTAGAATTTTTAGTTGGCCGCGAGCCCAGCCATGTGTGTGGCACATTGACGGTAAGGCTTATACCCACAATACTGCTATGAACTTTGTATTATTCGGATCAGGAAAAATACAATGGGCAAGCAATGTTAATGTACGAAAAAATAATCCCTATGGAGACGTATGGGCTGGTATCAAGGGCTCACCAGACCAAGAGATCATTGAAGAAACTGACATAAAGGTTGGAATATTTAAAATCAGTGTTCCTCATAGAATAGTCACAGGGCCCGAAGGTCGCATTACATTAAGTCTGCTGTGGCAACAAAAATGTAATTATGAGTTTCCTGAAATGGTTGCCAGGTTAACTGACGCCGGCTTTATAGATAAAGAATAATCACGCTGACCCCGCTCCGCCTAGGTTGAGAATCAGCGTCCGCGATACACGAAACCGGGGATGGGCTGTGTATCCGGGGTTTTGGGGAGAGTTCCTGACACAAAAATCTCTCCCCACTTATATAGACTATGTTTGAATATACAGATGAAGTTAATTTCCGGTTACCGGACAATGCACTAGACAAACTAAAAGATGTGGTGGATAAATGGCGCAACAGCCCAGCCGCGGAATCAGAGTCTGAGAAATATCGCAGTGACTACTTGGAAATTGGTCGCATGTTGCGCGAAGGATATGTAGAAAATCCTTATTGCACTCTTGAAAAATTTAAAAAGATCCAACAGCAAGTTAGCACACTACAAGACCAAGCAAGGGTGGTAGTACAACCAGTTCCTCCGTTGCTAAAAAAGCTTATTGTAAAAGCATTGCCTAAAAGTTTGCAAGAACACGACCCAGAAGTAATATTACAGATAGTAGTTGGCGGTACTTGGGTACAGCCTCACTGGGACCATAATGAACGCACAAGTAGTTTATTTTGTTTAATTGAATACGATGCAGCCGACACCATTTGGTATGAGCCAATTGAAGGTGTAGAAATGGATGAGCAATTTAGGCTAGTGTTTGATATGACACAAATCCGTGAAGTCAAACGCATGTGTTTCCAGGAACGCAAATGGTATGTGTTTACACACGATCGATGTCACGGGGTAGAACGGCATTATCCGGACCGAAATAGAACAGCTATTTGTATCGAATTTCGTGACTTACCTGCTGAAGTGTTGTATAATAGTTTTGTTCTTTAAAAATTTGAGTACTTGGTTTGGCAACCTTCTGATACCAGTGGTAGTTATAGTACTGACACCGTAGCCGAGCTTCGCCCTACACAACCAAAATATCGGCAACTGCCGAGGCGGCAAATGAATTTCAAAGTCGGGAAACTAGCAAGAGTTTGTGCAAACACACAACACAATGTCATCTACGAGGCGTGTTTATTGTTGTGTTAGCGGGATGGGTTGGACACCTGTTCGCAGGCAATCCACGGTTGGAAAGCAGAATTTAAAGTACTCAAATTTTTACAGAACACGATATGAAAGTAACTGAAGATCAATTCCGCTATGAATGGTTCTCTGGCACAGGCAAGGGAGGACAGCATCGCAACAAGCATCAAAACTGTTGCCGTTGTATTCACGAGCCCACAGGAATTACTGCAAACGGAACCGGGAGTCGCAGTCGGGATGAAAACAAACGTGCAGCCTACATTACCTGCATGAGTCGCATCCAAGCACACTTCCACAAAGACAAAGAACGTAACCTAGCAGGTACAGAACGTATTCGCACATATCACGAGCCAGATAATCGTGTAACAGATCACGCAAGTGGACATGTGGATACCTACACTAATGTGGTTGTTAAGGGAGACGTTGAAGGAATGGTTACGGCTAGAGCAAAGGCCATGCGCTAATGAGCTGGATGTTGAATCAGCTAAAGGACAACAAGTTCTGGACTTGGCGTGCTGAAATGTTTAGCACAGAAGAACTAGATCGTATTGTTGCTACTGGCACTGAGTTAACAGCACAGCAAGGTGTTGCACTAGGATCCGATCCTGATTACAGACGTAGTCGCATTGCTTGGATAAATTCTAGTGAGGCGCATAGTTGGATATATAATACTATAACCTGGAATGTGCAAACAGTAAACAGAGATTACTTCGAATACGATTTAACTCACATTGAACCTTTGCAGTTTACAGAGTATGAAAGTTCTTATCAAGGGCATTATGGAAAGCATCTTGACATTGGTAAGAACATGGGCGGTAGCCGCAAGCTAACGTTCATATTGCAGTTAAGCGATCCAGA
>JACCDQ010596418.1_pt1 | contig 31758 bp, 58 predicted proteins | sample 7446031 | NCBI WGS metagenome assembly JACCDQ01 (sample SAMN15323442, study PRJNA562643) | freshwater metagenome | isolation source: river surface water | place: USA:Blue River Watershed | collected 2017-08-17 | reverse complement strand
TCAAATGCTGTCTTCTCACCCGGAGTACGGATACCCATAGCTTGTCTAGGGGCACCAGCCATTTCTTCCATTTTGTCTTCAAGTGCTCTGATCTGGAAGTCTGCGTTGAGTGCGGTGGCATCTGGAACAAGGTAGCCTACGTCTCCTTCTTCACCCATGTAGATTCTAGAGCCGGGAGCATGGTCCCAATCCTCTACGTCTCCTCTGACCTTTGCAATAGGATATGCAATCTGGTCAAATACGTCAGCCTTAAGGTTTTCTAGGTGGTCGATACGGTACTGCATCCCAACTAGATTGTCCAGAGGACCCATGGCATACAGGTTATCCGGTCTTTCTCTCCAACCAGCGTGGAAAATAGGGGCTTTACCAGACCAAGACGGTTGTTCTACGTTCTCTAGGATATACGCACGGTCTACGACAGAGATAATACGGTCTCTCATCAGGCTAGATGTGGTATAATCGTAGATGTCACCGTAGAAAGTCAGAATTTCAACATAATTAGAGTCGTAGTAGTTCTTAATGTCAGTAAAACCATCAGCCGTGTAGGCTACACCCTTACTAACATCTGCGTCACCACCCTTTACGGCGTTACGAGCATAGATCATACGGTCAAAGATAGCGTTATAGTTCGTATTACCGGAATCTTCAATAAACTTCTTGACTTCACCTAAGGTCATAACACTTTTAATGATCTTAGGAGTCTTATCAAAAGAAGACGCGGTAGGGTTAAAGCAAATGTCATAGGGGCTGATACGGACAAGTCTAGGGCCAACATAGTCTAGGACAGTAGATTTGTCTGTTTTGGTCCTAAAAGACTTCTCAAACTCTACGGTAGCAAAGCAGTTGCCATAGATAATATAGTCTTGAACTAGTTTAGACGCTACAGAGGTAAAGTTAGACTGTCTAAGCTTGTTGTCCATATAGCCTTGGATGATATCGCGCTTAAGCTTAGTGCCGGATTCTTTATCCAGAGCCTCCCATTTCATCCACTTGTTCTGAGGAAACAGGGTTGCCATGTAGTTGGCATGAAGATTGTCACTAATCTGAGTCAGTTTAGGAGTGGTAGTGGTGTTAGACCAAGGCATAATAGCATTGGATGTAGTCTTAGTAGAAGTAGCATAAAGGTAATTACGTAATTCTTTCTTCTCCTCCACCCATTTAGAGCGGTAGGAGTTCCATTCTACCCACTTGTTAGCAATCTCAGAGGCCAACAGGTCAGGTGTGATAATCGAGTCAAGGTCTAGGACAGTACCTGCCATTAAATAACTGGCCTTCTGGTTTTGAGTCTATGTTGAAGGGTGAGGGCTTCCCGTTGAGTAAAGAAGCCTCTTTCCTTTTTAGTTTTGTTGGCGTAGTCCTCAGTCCATTTCTGTCCTTTTAAAGAACTACCAACTCTACGTTTAGCTGTTTTCTCTGCCTCAGTAGGCATAGGACGAACAGTTTTAGCGGAGGTGGTGTTCTTATCACCGGGCTTTACACGCTTATTGGTGGACCACTTATCACTTTGTTTCTTGACCATCAGGCCACACCCCTATATTTAAATTGAGACCAGTCAATAACAGACCTGCGTTCGTTTGATACGTTCTTAGAAGGCTTTACAGAAATGTCAATAGCGTTAGAGAAAGCATCAATGATATCATCGTGAGGAGGATTTCTGGTGGAAAGTTCTTCCTCCAAAGTCTGGCACTCACCTCCTCTATAGTGCCATATAGACATCATGTCATACCTAGGCTCAAGTATTGCCATGATGCGTTCTGCTTTAGTTTTAGATTGGGGACGGTGCTCATCAATAGAGATAGACAGCCCATTATCCCGAATCATTTCTTTTAATTGTCGAACAATAACGGCTTGAGCGACCGTAACCTCTGCTCTAAGTTTTCTAAATCCCCATTTATTCGATAGTTGGAGGAGATGCTCAAAATATTCAGAAATACGATCAGTACGAAAGCGATCAATGTCCAAGACGTAGACTTGGTTTTCACTATCAATGCCCACCACAACAATGGCGGTATAGTCAGCCTTCTTAGAAAGGCTAAAGGCAAAGTCTACAGCAGCAAAGACATTTAGTCTCTTACCGCGCATGTACCAGTAACCGTTCTCTTGACTTAGATATTTACGTTCATAGTATTGGAACTTGTCCTTGGTCACAGGAACGTTATCAGGGTCTGAGGGGTCGTTGTAGTACTGTGCCCTGAACTGCCCGCGATCTAGATACTGTCCTCTTTTCTTTGCTAGGATACGTTGGTCAAAACCAAACCATTTTCCGTCCTTACGCTGTTGCTTTGGCCAAAGGAACTCCCCGGTGCCATCGCCTCTAGACTCTACAGCTTTCTCATAAATCTCATAGATAGGCTCTGAGCCGTTAATCTCACCTTCTTCGTCAAAGGTGTCTTGAGACATAGACATAAGCTCAGAGTACAAATCAGCAGGATGGTACCTGGTTCCTACAACCCACTCTCTAGCGTTAGCGCCTTCGATAGACGAAAGAAGGGAGTACTGGCTCTTGACCTTCTCTCTACCTTCTTTGGAGTAAGCATTCTCATACACCACCACGTCATCCATAACAGCGATATCGCAGTGCATACCAGTGATACCGGTAGTAAGACCTGCGGTAAAGATAGAGGGGTCTCTAACCTTCTCTGCTTCACGGAGAGGGTGGTCTAACATAATTTCAGACACAGACCACTTCTTACGCTTACCTTCTTCCGGGTGTATGTGTAGTGGCCAGTAGCGTCTATAAATCTCTGAGGTGAAGATAGACTTCATAAAGCTTAACTGCTTCTCAGCAAGGTTAGCAGTAGCAGAGATGTAGAGCACTCTGAGGGTGGGGTCTTTAGTAAGCTCCCAGACAACCCTGTAGGCCACTAGGCGGGACTTCTGGTGGTCTCTGGGGAATAGCAGTAGTTGGTGACTTTTAGCCCCTTCACGGTACCACCAACGGATAACATCCTCGTGGCAAGCACCAAGAACCTGCTCAGGAGCAATCAGTCTGATAAAGAACAGAAGGTCTGCTTCTGCTGCTTCTCTGATTTCTTGTACCTGAGTCTTTACAGACACTGTTTAATCCTTTAAACTGTTAGTTAAACTTTGTTTAACCAATTAATTAATTAAACCTTCATCTCTCAGTCTAGCGATGTCTTTCTGGATACTAGAATCACCGACAGCAGCTTCAGCAGTATCACTAATCTGTTTCTTGACCTTCTTACGTTCAGCAGCGCTACCAATCTTCCAAGGTTCTTCGATTAGGTACTTAGCGGCAGTAAAGGCAGATCGTCCGTTATCTTGTACTTCTTTGACAATAGCTTTAAAGGCTTTCTGCTTACGTTTAGTGGCAGCAATAAACCTCCATTCTTCAGCAATACCCTTAAACCAAACAGATTCAGTAAGACATTGCCAGAAGTAGATATCACCAAAAACTTCTTCAGCAAAGGTAACTTCAGAAGGATCATCTACGGCATGAGCCATATAGAGGGTAAATAGACAAACCTTACCTTCTTTACCATTCCTGTCAGAAGTAAGTAGGGCGTCAGGGTTCCACTCACAAAAGATTTCTCTAAGGAGCATCTTGTTTTGTTTGTTATACAAATCTTTAGGTTGAAAGATTGCCATGGTAATCCTAAGGTTGGAAGCAGAGGTCAGAATCGAACTGACATAGATAGGCTTATGAGACCTACCGGAGGACCAACACTCTCCCTGCTATAAAATTCAATATTTGTATTATACCATATAAGAGGGGTGGTTGTCAAGAGAAATCGACAGAACCATGTATAATAATTTACTTGACTAGACAAGAAAAATATGATACCCTATAGTATACTATAAGGTATAGCATATAGCTAGCTTAAGGGTACTACTTCTTAGATATATGAAATAATAGGAACTATAGTATACCTATAGGTATAGCTTAAGGGTAGGCCCTTAGGTAGCTTATGTATATAATAAATGAAATAACCTACGTAGTACTAAGGGAGTAGAGCTATTAGGTAAGCTTTAAGGTATACCATAAAGGGGCCGGGGAGTAAACCGTGATGCTTTTGCATTGCGGTATTTTTTATGAGAAAATGATGAGGGGTATTTCCATTGAAGAAGACCACCCCCCATACCCCCCTTATGCCTCCTCCAAGGTTTTCCTGCATGAATTCATATAGATAGCCATACATCTAGCAATCTTTGAATATGAATGGTTGTTAGGTAATGTCGCATGTAAGCATCCGCTTACGCATAAACCATTGGTATATGGTGCATTTATGCAACACACTATGTCTTTTGTATCACATAAACTCTGGTTTATTCCTGACTGGTTTACTCATGTTAATCCCTGTTACATCAGCGGTATTCAGATACCACATGCCCTTGCAGCCCATAGGACAGCCGCTAGAACGCATCACGCCTTCTCAGGTGTCTTGGGTCAGAAAACTTCAGCTTGACACCTTGGCGGCGATATTTGGTTTTGCCTTGTGTCTGTATACCGTTCTACACACTATATCTTGTGGTGCCTGTTATAACATCACATCACATTGTTACAGGAATTGTTTCAACTAATCTTGACCACGTGAGTCGTGATTAAATTATGGGCAAATAAACTTTTGTTACAGTCTCATGTTCTGTATCTGTTCTCTTATGTGTATTATCGCACAACAGCATGTGCATTTATGTCTGTTGACTTCTATCATGGTTGCCTATAGTCGCGTATGCCCGTCTTTGCATCTGATCAAAAGATACCTGATCACGGATTGTTTCAATCGTTGAAATATTAAGTGATTGGACAACCTGACCCGGATTTGGGACAAGGGGACACGGCCAGACGATCAGGCCAGACGGCAGCCAGCGCCTAGCTGGCCCTAGTCAAGAGGTAGCTTGACCCATGCGCGGCATGTTTCCGGGCGCATCCGGCCCTATCCTTCACCCTAGCCATCGGCAGGGATAGGCACATACACGGCTAGGCGGCATTCGCAATCAGGCTAGGCATACGTGTCTAGTTACTGGTGTAATGTTATCCCATTTATAGGGTAGGTCGGTGGCGTATGCCAAGCGTTGATAAGGCGCGTGACCATGGGATAGGCGGATGTGATATGCGGGGCGGATGCCCATTGGCGTCTAGGTGAGGTCCACCTAGGGGACCATTAACGCAGGCGGATGTGATAAGGTTGTCCGCTATATCAAAGCAAAACAATTCTAGCGCAAGGCATAGCTAAGGCTTGCCAACAGGCTTAGAGCGAAGGCTCTAGGCTATGTCTTGCGTTCCTCTCTAGTGAAGGCACTAACTCTCTGCGCTTCAGCCTTCTGATAGCAACCCTGTATTGACAGTCTAGGCTCGGAAGCCTGCTGATGGTGGTGCCTTCTCTTGAGGGGAAACTCTCTTAACAGAGGAAACAGAAGGACTAAGACTATGGCCAAGAAAGTTGAGAAGGAAAATGTCCGCTTCGTGGACTATTCCAAGAATATCGAAGGCGCTATCCTCCAAGTCAAGAAGGATGGTGTCAAGCTGAAACACAAGATTCACAACGTTGCTCTGTCCATCATCACCGCATGGGGCAAGGGGCAGATCAAGGATCAGGTGCCTGCTGACTACTTCAATGCGCTGATGGATGCTGCTGGCTATCATGCCAAGCCTCTGGGCCGGTGGATTAAACTGAAACTGAAGGGCAAACTTGCCTTCTCTGATGAGACTGACAAGTGGTATGTCATGGCTGAAGCCAAGGTCAACTGGGATGACTTCAAGGCTTGCCGTGATGAATCCTTCTGGGAAGTCTCCCCGCCACCGAAGTTTGAACCGATGGACTTCCAAGCCATGCTTTATGCCCTGCTTGACAAGAATGCCAAGGCTTCTTCGCCTGAGGCAATCGAGAAGCGCAAGACCAAGGGCATCGAAGACAAACTGATCCCTCTTGATCAGGTTCGGAAGATGAAGGAACTGCTGGCCCAAGGCTAAGGGCTAGCTAACTAATCCCTGTCGTCTAACTAGAGTAGGATACCTCAATTGAGGGGAGATACAGGTGTCACAACCTGTCAGGGATATTAGGCATAGGACGGACTGATAAACCGTTACTAGCCTTTGGCCTACCTAGGTCTAGTCTTGTAAACTAGTGTCCTAGATGGTGTCGGATGAAGCCGACAGTGTACAGTCAATCCGGTATAGCTCAGTTGGTAGAGTAGCCTAGTAATGGGTTGGTCGCAGGTTCAATTCCTGCTATCGGCAACGGCTGTGCATTTCCGTTTCATCAATAAAAGCGGAGTAACTACTATCATGTGTCGGTATTATGCTGAAATGCCTGATGGTTCTGTTGTTCCCTGTAACTGGGTGCAATACGAACAACTGAAGGCTTTCGGTTGGGTGCATCGTATCCTGACCGAAACTCAGGCCGTGCTTCACAAGCCTTGGAAGAAGTAAAGTAAATAGTTAACAGAAGGGAAAGCTTAGGTTTCTAGGCTTTCTTTATGTGTTAACTCTCAAAGGAGAATAACTATGGCTACTGGCATGTCCAAAGCTAAAGCTCGTCAGAACTCCAAGACCAAAGCCAAGGCTTCTCGTGCGAAGCTGGGTCTTCCGGCCAAGGCTGGCAAGCGCCGCCCTCACAACGTCATGCGTGACAAGAACGGTGACTATGTGGCTGCGCCTTTCGTTGCCCGTCCTCGTGACCTCACTCCTGAACCAAAGGCTTACATTCAAGGTGACGTGACGGATCGTGTCCATGTCCCTGTTGATCTTGAATTGTGGGACGGTCTGGCTCGCATTGCCAACATGGAACGCAACACCAAGGGCAACTCTGACCCCTTCGCCTTCCAGCGTATGCGGACTCACTTCCGGCATGGTCTGTTTGATCTTAACACTCGCTAAGGTTCAGTTTAGCGTTAGCAAACGCGAGTTTGGAAAGGAACATAGCAAATGACCCTTTCATTTTTGTTGGAGTGACATGATGGACCATGGAAGTTTCATGTTTGGTGCTTTGTTCGGGACAATAGCTACCGCCGTCTTTTCTACGATAGTCGAGCCGGGGACAAGAGGCAATTGGCGTGAGGCGGTATCCCGAGGATACGCAGAATACTGCCCAAAGGACGACAACTTCGCTTGGAAAGGAGAATGTAAATGACCGTTGACCTAACGAAGATAACAACCCCGTTCGGGCTTTTGGACGAGGTGTATGGCCCCGGCACACAAGAGGCGATCAAGGCGCATGGTGGGCCGTATGAGTATTATTACGGCGAGTGGGAAGGACTTGATTGGCCGGCATGGGACTGGCGCACGACCTACCGCGTGAAGCCGCAGCCGCCCAAGCCGCGCGAGTGCTGGGTGGTGTATCACGGCGCATCAGGCGACCCGTGGGGCGGGGCATACCCAACCGAAGATGAGGCCATCGCAGTGGCTAGCTACAACAAAGCCGCCGTCATTCATATGCGCGAGGTGCTGAAATGACCCACCCCCTTTCCCCGCTTGTGCGGGCCGTGATTGAGAAGGCGGCTAATGCTGCTGAATCCGCCATCGTGAACGTATGCCGCAAAGACCCGATGCCAACCGCAGGCCGCGTGATGGAGGCTGTTGACGCCGCCATCCGCGCCCTCGACGCCGACCAACCCGCCGCCGAACTGGCGCATCTGGTGCCGGGGGTGGCCGAGGTGGAGCGGCTGCGGGCGGCGATAATTTCCGAAACAGGCCCAGACCTTGGCGCGGAAAGTAGAGAGCCTTCGCTACAATCCATTATCTACCATCACTACGCGCGTTGGTTTCCTGAAAACGAAGCCATCGCGCTAACGGACCGCTATCTTTCCGCCATCCAGGAGACCAGCCATGACCGTTGAACTGACGCCCGAGGCCGTGGCGAAGATGCTGGACGAAGCTGCGGGGATGCTTGCGGCTTACCAAGGACACCCCGATGTGGCCGACCAGACCATCCGGCTTCTGGGATCTTCGGAGACCATGACGCTGCATGAAATGCTCTCCGACATGTTCCGCTTCATCGCATGGGCGCGTGAAGCCGTGCCAGCCCTCGCCGCAGAACGTGATGCCATCGCCGCCCGGCTGGCAGAGGTGATGGCTGAGTGGGATGTGACCATTGCCGCGATGGTTCGCAACCACGTCCGCGCCGAAGCCGCCGAGGCCGAGAACGCTCGTCTTAAGAACGAGAACAATGGTCTTTGGAACGCCAATTTGCGTCTGATCAAGGAACGTGATGAGGCCCTTATCAGACTTAAGGAATAGACTAAGAAGGTTGAGTGACAATGATTGGACGTATTTGTGAGGTAATCGTAGGGGCTGCTCTTATCTTGGGCGGCCCCTTTGTCATTGGTTATGCTAGCCTTATAGGTGGATGATGGAGAAATGGAGAACTGTAGTTACACTATTCAGTGGAAAAAAGATTTCTACACTCTCAACATCTAAAGAAGACGCTATCAAGTTAGAGTTTGAGGAGGACTACCCAGAAGAGGTGGCCGATTCCTACATTGAAAAATTAACTGATGGGAAATGGATCAAACTTAAGTATGGTGTAGACTATGAATATCTTTGCCTTTGATCCTGACCCTTGGACCTGTGCATTGTGGTTGGATGACGTGCGTAAAAACAAGATGATCCTCGAGACAGCACAACTACTATCATCCGCTGTGGCTATCAATGACCCCTCTTGGGTTAGCAGGACTAACCTATACGGTGAAAAGCCTTACAAACCTACTCACCTTGGCCATCCTTGTGCTAAGTGGGTTATGTTATCTAAGGATAATTTTGATTGGACTATCGAGTATATTTGTGCTCTTAGTGAACAGTTCGGCAAACATAAGTCTAGAGCACTTATCCCTACTTTTAGGCAATATTGGTTAGAAGGGTGGTTTCCTTCTGAGGCCCAGACGCCATTCCCAAACTGTGCTGCTAACTCTGGTCTTGGTATCAACTTCAAACATATCCCCGATGTCCATGAAGCCTACCGCCTTTACATCTGTGAGCGTTGGAAACGTGATACAATCACTGTGTCTTGGACTAAGGGAGAACGACCGTCATGGTATCCGGCCTAGTTGTAGCCTTAAGTGATACGCCCTATTTTTCTAGAGTAAAAAATAACCATAGGGCTGTAGGTAGTAACCGCTTCCTAGTATCTTTGTTGTCAGAGTCATTCCATGACCCTTATTGGCATGGCAAAAACTACCACATCATGCCAGAACAGCTTATAACATGGGCGTCAACCAAAGAGTGACTGAGTACATACTTTACAGTATCCCCGTAGAGAGCTTAGGAGAGTAGCCATTATGGAAAGATTGATTCTTATTAGGCTAAACTATGAACCATTCGATAAAGGATACTACGGATTAGCTGACAAGGAACACTTTACTGGCGGTAACAGAACTCTTTTAGACAGTTGGGCAAAGACAACCAAACAATCAATAGGTGAGACTTTTCTTATTACAGACCTTGCCTACTTACCCCTACTGAAATGGCCCGTAGAGAGCCTAGGAGAGCCGCCAGAGGGCCTCTAAGAGTTTTCATAGGGTAGGGTAGCCGAAACACCTAACGCCTCTGCCGTCAGCAAAGCTGACTGGTTCGTTGGTGGTAACCAAATTGTAGCAGCCTCTTTGGAGGGGATAAGAAAATGACTGGTAACCTTGTGGTATTCGCCATTGACAATGGCCATGACCTACACACTATGGCTAAGTTTCTTAGGCATGTTGATACCAAACGTGCTTTGATGGAGCTTAGTTACTTCAAGCAAGCTATTGGCTTCTTTGAAGGTAAGTATGAGCATAGCTTTATTATGCTTGAGAAAGACTTTGAAGAGTTTGTTAAACCTTTAGGATTTGTGAAGGGTCAGAAGTCCTTCCTCTGTATCCCTGATGTAGGAGAGTGTAGCCTTAAGTATCAAGATGGTGTGGAGGTAATTATTGGTAGCTTATTTATCATGGGCCTTAAACATGCTGCTAGTAACGGTAATTGGACCTACCTTCCAGAAGATGATATCTATTGGGTAGTAATATGAAAGGAATTGACTACCTGATTCTACTGCTCATCGTAACAGGACTAAATACACTACTATCACTAACTATCGTGCTTATTGTTGGCACTCTAATATAGGAGAAACTAAATGGAACGTAATACTGATCGTCATGCTCTTCGTCTGTCTCACCTGTCTGTGATGCAGCAACAACGTGCTTTGAAGAAACTTGCTCAACAGCAGCGTGCTTATAGCAAGGCAACCAAGGCTAATGCTGAATCTGCTGAGGCCAATACTTACGACTGGCATCGTAAGGTTCGTCTTGCTCGTGAGGCTCGTGCTTATCACCTTATTCGTGGGTATCTTAAGGGTACTCCTTATAAGTCTATTGAACAGAGTCTGAAACAGTCTACTCTCACACCTCTAGCTATTCTTAACATCTCTGGTATGTTTAAAATGGATAGTTTCTGGCAAGAATGGGATAAGTTTGAAGAATGGCTGGAGGCTGAGTAATGGAAAAAGAAACGAAGGACTCAACAGAACTGTATGGTCATCCTGCTAAACTTTGGCCTTCGAGATGGTTCTTCCATGACAGATCAGACCAGCCAGTAGAATTTCAGATTATGGATATTGTAACTGATATTCGTAGTATTCTATGGATTTGGTTCCTTCTCTGGATTATCTGGTGATATAATGTTAGACTGGGTATACATAGCAATCCTTCTGCTAGCTTTGGCTCTTATCATCCTACAAGATAGAGAGCTTAAAGCTCAGCTAAAACTTATCAAACGACAAGGGGCTTTGCTTATTCAAGTTGAGCCTATTCTTGTAGCTATCGTAGCTGCTCAAGAAGAAGCTAAAAAGAATAAGGAGTCTAATAATGTTTCGTAAAAACTATGTCCCCAAGTTAGAGATTAGACAGGATTTTGGTACTGGTAAGTGGTTTGCCTATGTGCCGGGAGATACCTTTACAGTACATGCCTTTGTTCAGTCTGAGAACCTCTCTTTTGAAGTAAACCGATTTAAGGGACCTGATGAAGCTACTCGGTTTGATAGTCTAGACGATCTAATGGCAGCTATATATGAGTACGCCTTTAAGATTAATCTAGAGGATATGAAGTCAAGGCTTACATTCAATAACATTAAGTTGTCCACCTAATTAAATGGCCCCGTAACTCAACTGGATAGAGTAGCAGCCTTCTAAGCTGCGAGTTGCAAGTTCGAGTCTTGCCGGGGTCGCCATTAGCGGGTATAGCCCAATTGGTAGCAGGCAAGAGCCTTAAACCCTCTAAAGTGTCGGTTCGAATCCGACTACCCGCACCATTTTAGGAGTATAGTGTGTCTGCTGAAATCAAAGAGATTCCTATTGAACCACTAACCGTAGTAGGTATTATTGGTACAGCAATGATTCCTATTACCACCTATGGGTTGCTTGACGCCTCAAAGAGGCAAGAAGTAATCACCACAATTTTAAACGAGTTAGCCAACAATTCTGTTGTAATCTTAGGCAACTCCCTTATCAGGACAGAGTGTTACGATGGATTCAAAGTGTTATAAGGGTCTCTATATAGCCGAGTACGCCTCTACCAACTACCTCGTATTTATCACAGGAGAAAATGAGTGTACTGATGGGTGGTCTGTTAGACCCGAATCAATGTACAATGTTTTTGCTGAGCTATTCTCAGGGGACAGATACCCTTCGGAAGATTACGATAACCTTCAACTTCTAATGCCAACTAAACTTGCGACCTTCGATGAAACCAACTGAAAGGAACTAACATGATGACTGAGTTCAACAAACTTGCCCAAGAAATCTACCCGCTTTGCGAGTTCTTCTTTGAAGACAACGGCCCCTCTGACGGAAAGATCGAGAATCTTGTAAAAGAAATCATCCTTCTAAACCCTGATAAGTGGACTATGAAGGGTAAGGATGTTAAACACGCCTTTAAGCGGTTTATGAAAGACACTTGTCCCGAGCAGTGCGCCAAGATTGAAGATAAGTTCGGGCGTACTTTTTACAAGAATCTGGATATCATTCCTCCCTTTGCTGTCCTTTTTGTGGCATCGGGTGCTGTAACCCCAGAGGAGTTCTGCAAAGTTGTTCTTGACGCCCCCAATGATGCGGAGATTATTGCCAATTTTGTCCCAGAGGAAGATTTTGTTAAGACTCTCTGGGGTATGTATCGCCACTGGAAAGAGTTTCAAGAAGTTGGTGTCGTGAACCTTGAGGACCTCGGTATTCCAAAACTTCCTGAGCTTTCTTCTGAGAAGCGCACCACTCTTGACCACCTTCTCTCTACTTTCGCTGCTCCTAAATGGACTGAGATTGAGAGTTTTATCAAGACCACTGGTCGTGCTCAAGCTGCTCTTGCTGGCGAGGTTAGCAGGACTAAAGAGACAGCCGACAAGCTTATCGCTGAAGCTAAGAAAGAAGCTAAAGCGGCTAACGATGCAATCTCTCGTCTTACCAAGGAGTTGCAAACCAAACCGTTTGCAGAAGCTAAGGCTGTCGGAGATGGTACCATCCCTAATGGTAAGATTGTGATGAAAAATGTCGGGGAAGTTTTCCCTGTCCTTGATCACATTAAGATTCAAGTCCCTGTATGGGAGTGGGATGGTATTCATCCTGAGGTGCCTGAGATTGATCCTCACTATATCTTCCGTGAAGAGCTTCTAATCTCCGCACTTCATGCTATTATCAGTAATCAGCGTATGTACCTCCAAGGTCATACTGGCTCTGGTAAGACCACGCTGATCGAACAAGTATCCGCCCACCTTAACTGGCCTTTTGTTCGTATCAACTTCGACTCTGAGATTACTCGTATGGACCTTATTGGTCGAGATACTCTGCAAGACGGTAAGTCTGTCTTTGTTGATGGTATGCTGCCTCGCGCTATGTCTGGTCCCTACATTGCAGTATTCGACGAGCTTGACTTCTGCCGTCCCGACGTTAGCTACGTTATGCAGGCTGCTCTTGAAGGTAATGGCCTGAAGATCACTGAAGATGGTGGTCGTGAGGTTAAGCCTCATCCTCAGTTCCGTATGTTCGGTACTGGTAACACTGTTGGCCAAGGCGATGAACATGGTATGTACCAAGGTGCTCGTCCACAGTCTCTTGCTTTCCTTGATCGCTTTACCATCTGGGGGCATGTGCCTTACCTGAACTCTGAAGAGCGTACTGATCTTCTTCGTCGTCATTATCCTTCACTGAACCAAGATGAAGTCAAAACGATCATCAAATATAGTACCGAACACCTTGAGGCTTTCGAGTCTGCCAAAGTTCTTCAGCCTATTAGTCCTCGTGGTATCCTTGCTGTTGCTAACGCACTTATGTTCTTCAACAGCCTGTACCCCGGAGACAAGAAGAACCTTTACCGCGCTCTAAAGCAAACCATTGTTGACCGCGCTACTGAAGCTGATGGTTCTGTTCTGAAAGGATTGGTGGATCGTGTTACCAAAGGGTAAGTACGGACTTTACCAAAAAGTTTTTGGTAGAAACCGAGACTATTATATACACTGGCCTGATGATACAGGTTGGGTATTGGCAAGTCCGGTTGATGATAAAATTTGGACAAATGGTGGTAATGGTTGGTTTATGGATAAAGAAAATACCAAAATGTTTGAAGGGGCTGCTATGGTGGCCCCTTTAAGTACCCTGTTCTGGTGAGATGGGTGATGACCGGTATTTACGTTGGTGGTAGGTACGTGCCTAATTGCGGTAAGGTAACTACTTATGCTTGGCGTAAAACCTCTTGGTTTTACTTGAGCGGTATATACAAACCTGTCAGAGGAGCGGTTATAAGCCCCGATCTAGGAGATATGTATCGCTGCTCCCCTGAAATCTTAGCCTTTTGGAGTAATGAAGAATGAAAAAGGGTCACGCACTGGTCCATGAGATCCAGCAGACTGCTGCTGTCTTTGGACGTAATAAAGAGGTTGTGGTTCATTTCGAGAGTGATGGACACAAAAACACTACCGCTTGTACAGATGGTAAGGAGATTATTCTTCCAGCCATTCCAGACAACCTAGAGTTTACTCACGAAGAAGTCCTAACTATGCGTGGTTTGCTGGACCATGAGGCTGGTCACGTACGTCACACTAACTTTGACGCCGTACAGAAATTTAGTAAAACTCAATCTGAACAAGCATTTTCTATTGCCAATACTCTTGAAGACATTCGCCTTGAGAAGTTGGTGATGGAGGAATACCCCGGTTCTGTGAAGAACTTTAAAGGTATGCGGGAGTCTATTGGAGAAAAAGAGTTAGAGTTCGTATCCAACAATCCTGATGTATTTACTACTATCACCGCCCCTGCTGTTCAAAATGCCATTATTCGTGCCGGTACTTTGGACTACGCCGGTAAACCTAACGAGAAGATGTTTGATCTACTCCCAGATCGCTTCAAGGCTTGGGGTAAGAAATTCTCTGACGAGGCTAAAGCCTGTCAATCTACCGAGGAGATTCTTAATCTAGCTCTGGCAGTTGAGAGGCTGTTGGAGGAGTCTGAGAAGAATAAAAAGCCTGACCCTATGGATGACGAGAAAAAAGAGGGTTCTGGTGAAGGTCTAGACGGTAATCCAGAAGACTTCAAATTTGACAAGAATGGTGACTTTACCGAAGGTAAGTCAAGCGGTAAAGGAAAAGAAGGTAAAGAACTTGTTGACAGCCAAGGCAATAAAATGCTTGAAGGCCCTATCGAGGCTGTTACGAAGAACCTCCGTGGTAAGATTGACCAGTTTATGAAGTCAGAGAAAGCTTCGGGTGATAACTACCGTGTGATGACTACACGTTATGATGAGGTGTTCTCCAAGAAGTCTGTAAACACGAGGAGTGACTACCGTAAACTTCAAATGGAGAAGTCCTCTGCGGTAGAGTACGAGAAAGTCAAAGGTCAACTTGGCGGTCTCGTCAACACAATGAAGGCAAAACTCCGCCGTGCGCTTATGGCCAAAGAAAGTAGAGATTGGGATTTTGGTAGAGAGTTTGGTAAGCTAGACACTAAGCGGCTTGTAGTAGGCTCTTTAGGTGCTCCTACGGTGTATAAGCAGCGTAAAGATCGTATGGAGTTGGATACTGCTGTCCACTTCCTTATCGACCTTAGTGGGTCTATGTCTGGCTCTAAAGTCCGAGTAGCTAGAGACGCCACCATTGCCTTCGCTGAGTGTCTTGAGGGTACACAAATCAGCTACCAGATCAGTGGTTTTGATAATGGTGGTGACGGTGATTGGCGTGACCTATACCGTGGGGCAGAAAGATCGGGTAAAGTTTTCCATAGAGTAGAGCCTCTTAATATCTTCAAGTTTAAAGAGTTTGGTGAGTCTCTCCAACTTGCTAAAGGGCCTATCTCAACTATCCACGAAGCTGCTTCAGGCAATAACTCGGATAGAGACGCTATTCTTTGGGCTTACCATGAGCTTATGGGTAGACCAGAGAAAAGAAAGATTCTGTTTGTGCTGTCTGACGGTCAACCTGCAAATGCTATGTGTAACGTTCATGAGTATGGCAGAGGACCTCTTATCAAAGCGTTGAAAAGTGCTATTGACGAATGTGGTCAAAATGGTGTAGAATGCGTTGGTGTAGGTATCCTTACGGAGCATGTCAAGGACATCTATCCTAAATCCGTTAGCATCAGTAATGTTAATGATCTCTCTGGTGCTATCTTTACTCAACTTAGCAATCTTCTTACTGGTGGGAAGGTGCGGCTCTAATGTGGTATACTAAAGAAAAAGGTTTCCTTTACTTCTTTACTGGCCCCATTACTTTTGTCAACAATAACCAAATACCAAAAAAATTCAGATATAAAAACACACACACTACAAAAGAAAACAAAAGTATGTGGGCTGTGAGTGGGATGAGTTTGAATCTAGCCCCAGAACTACTAACCTATTGGGGTGAGGAGTAGCTATGAGTCCTATTAGGAAAGATGGCTTAGCTATAAGAGATTTACAAGAAGATAAATACCTTACATTCGTAATGAATAAAAAATTTTATCAACTATACAATGGTGGCCTCGATGAAATACTGCTAGATGGACACACCTTATATCTAGATCAATTCTTACTTATGCCAGGTAAACTATTTCATGATTGGAGTGAAGAATGAGGTGCCGTAGCTGTGACTCACCTAAAGCTAGCTTCCAAAAACAATGGGAAGAATGGTATTGTGAAGAGTGTTTAGACGAAATTTATGATACTCTAGCAGAGTTTGAAGATGATGAGTTAGAACTTATCAGAGAGATTTACTACGATGACTGAAGTCTTTTCTATTTTAGTTAGGTGGGAAGATGAGTAAATATAAAGGACAGGTATTTTTCACTGGCTTAGACTATCCTAGTCCATTCATCTTCACCTATAAAACAAATACATCTGGCTATACATTTAGTATTAAAGTGGACTATGAGTGTTGGACTTGGAGTAAATGGACGCATGACGACACACCTAATGGCGATGAACTTCTAATAGGTGGTAAATGTCTAACCCAATGGTAACTCACTCCACTTGCCCTGAGTGTGGATCAAGAGATGCCTTCTCTTGGTATGAGAAGGGTAAAGGTTATTGTCATGGTGGTTGTGGAGGTAAATGGATTGTGACTTCAGAGTATGTTGATGTAAGAAAGAAAGAACCTAAAGGTTTTACCTATGAAGGTATTCGTGGTCTAGACCCTAAGGTAGCTGAGAAGTATGGTATTGTTATTCATACTGATGAAGCTGGTAAACCGTTTAGGTATGCCTTCAAGTATCCTAATAATACCAAGTACCGAGGTTATGATGATAAGAAATTTTGGTTTAAAGATACTGGTGTAAGTCTTGTAGACTTCTTTGGGCCACAGGTTAATCCAGCCTCTAGTAAACGTATTTATATCACTGAAGGAGAGTTCGATGCAGCTTCACTTTACCAATCTATGGGTTCAACTTGGCCCGTACTCAGCCTACCTTCCGGCTCTATTGGAGATGCTTTCGTAAAAAAGAATTACGACTACCTTAACAGCTTCCAAGAGATTGTCTATGCAGGAGAGCTAGATGATACTGGTAGAAAGGCTGCCGAGAGATTCTATAAAGCATTGCCCAGTAAATTCTTTTATGTCCCACTGACTAAGTGGAAAGACGCTAACGAAGCTCTAATGGCAGGCGATGCTGATGAGCTTAAGTGGACCGCTATGCGTCCTCAGCGTTGGACACCAGACAACTTCTTCTGCTCAGACGATAAGATTGAACAGATTCTAAAGGAAGAAAATCCTTATGAATATGTTCCTACCGGCATCGTAGAATTAGACGAGAAGATTAGAGGTATTGTTAAAGGCGGTCTTACATTCCTTATGGCTCCCCCCGGTAGTGGTAAGACAGAAATCTTTAGGAAACTTGAAACTGGCTTACTAAAGAACAGTGAGCAGAAGGTTGCCCTCCTACATATGGAGGAGCAAAAGTCTACTACCTATCGCGCTATGGCTACCTATCAACTAGGTGTCAATGTACGTACAAAGGAAGATGCTCTAGAGAATAAGATTTCAGAAGAAGATGTCATCAAAGCTGCTCAGGAGATTGCTCAAGGGGATCGTACTATTGTCTTTGAGATGAAGTCTGGTGATGAGCCTATGGAGATTGTAGACTACGTTAGACTGGCTGCTTCTGTCTATGGCGCTGACTATGTTTTTGTGGACCATGTTCAACGTCTTGCTTACATGGGTGGTGTTGAGGGTGCTACAAACATTCTCACTAGGATCGCCTCTAATCTAGCTCAGATTGCCAAAGAGCTTAACATTGGTGTGATTATGATTAGCCACATCAATGAGGATGGACACACTAAGTACGCTAAGTCTCTTGAGGAAGAAGCCATTATGCTTATCAAGATCGAAAGAGACAAGGAGTCTACTGACGAAGAGATTAGTAACACTACTCAATTTGTAGTAACTAAAAACAGACCATTCTCTAAATTAGGGTACGCGGGTTCTGTGTACTATGACCCTAAGACAACTATTATCAAGGAGTCTAAACTGTGACATACTATGAATTTGATGTTTTGGATGAGGTCTTTATGGTAACCGATGATTTATCATTATACTACCAAACTCATAATTATTCCTATGATAAATCGTACAAAATTTATTCTAGGCCAAACCTATTCGGTATTACTCAACGAATAATTGGGCCAACCTTCCTAGGGTACTGGAACGACTAAAGCTGAGGGAGATTCCTTGGTAGATGGACGGAGATTCTAATGGTGTATATTAAAAACTTTAAACAGGTGTCTCTTCAAGAAAAGTCTTTAGAGTATTATTACTTAAATTGGAAAAGCTTCGATAAAAGCCACTGGTTTAGTGAACTACATAAAATCGAGCATGATCAAATAATCCTAGGGCCAACGTGTCTGGCAGGTTGGAGTTAAAATGAAGTTAGTCTTTGCAGACATTGAAGCAGATGGCCTTAATTCCACAAAGATTCATTTCATTAGAGTAAAGACTAATGATGGATTTGCTCTAACTTTCTTTGATATGGAATGCTTTAAAGTATGGGTAGAAACCTACCTTCCAGATAAATGGGTGTTTCATAATGGCCTAGGGTATGATGTGTGGCATATTAACAGGCTTGTAGGACCTCTGATTAACCCAAGGTCTGTTATAGACACCTTTGTAGTGTCTAGGTTAGTCGGATACAACAAGTTTATCACTCATAGTCTTGATGAGATTGGCGAGTACCTAGGTATCAAGAAACTAAAGTTTGATGGCCCTTGGGATGTCTGCACACCAGAGATGGTTAAGTACGGTGAGCAGGATGTAGAGGTATTAGAGGCTATCTTTGAATACTACCAAGACTACATCTACTCCACTGATTGGGCAGATGCCATGAGGGTGGAGCATGATATGGCCATTGTGTCTTGGGACATGAATCAAAATGGATTCTCTTTTGATAAGACTAGCGCAGAAGAGATGCTTCAAGATATTACTAAAGACATGATGGAGCTTGAGGAGTCATTCCAAAAAGAGTTCATTCCGAAGCTGGTAGAGGTTAACAGACTCAAGTATCGTACCAAGAAAGACGGTTCTCTATTTTCTACGGTAGAGGAAGCTATGTCTAAGTATCCTCTCACTAAAGTAGAAGATGAAGAACTTATCTGCTATGACTACCAAAAGTTTAACCCCGGCAGCCCTATTGATCGTATTGATGTACTCTGGGATGCTGGATGGAAACCTGTGGTAAAGACTAAAGGCCATAAGAAGTTTGAGAAGGATAGCAGATGAGTAAGTTATCTGGTGCATTCGCTCGGAACAGGGAACTTAGTAGTATTGTAACAACATTCTTTTTGGACAATAACTATTACTATTATGGAATAGGAAGACTTGGCTACAATAAGTATCCTCGGCATCGACTTGGCAAGTGGAATGGTGACGAAGATTTAACTAAGGTTGGGCCTACACTATTGGTGCAGTGGAAAAAATGATCCTAGTACATGAAGATAAAGAGATTACCTACTATAACGACAAGACTAAGAAATACTACACTAGCAGGTACAAATCAATACGTGGACCAATATCTTGGGATTATAAACGTTTAGTTAGTAGAGGTGCCCAAACAGAAATTGGTTGTGATATTTTAGGGTGGTGGGATGAAGAGTGAGTCAGAAAAGAAGAAACACTATGACAGATACGGTTGGACTGTAGACGAAGCTAACCTAGCAACTCTACCTGACAGTGCTCCTCAAGCAGCCAAGGACCTTACCAAGTGGATTACTTTGGAAGGTCGAAGGAAGGCTCTTGTAGAGTGGCTGAACAACTGTGGAGATGATGATAAGATTCATGGTAAGTACTGGCCTATCGGTGCTTGGACTCACCGTATGGCTCACTCTAACCCTAACTCAGCTAACATCGCAGCACCATTCCAAGGCACACCAAAGACTCCTGTAGAAGAGATCAAGAACAAGTATGATGCCTCTATGAGAGACCTGTGGAAAGCCAGCGATGGCGCATGGCTGGTAGGTACAGATGCCGAAGGTATTCAACTACGTCTTCTAGCTCATTACATGAAATCTCAGGAGTATGTTGATGCTATCTGCTCTGGTAAGAAAGAAGACGAAACAGATATCCACAATATGAACCGTAAAGCTCTAGGACCTATTTGTAGAGATAGAGATAATGCCAAGACATTTATCTATGCCTTTCTTCTAGGGGCGTCTACAGGCAAGGTAGCTGAGATTCTAGATTGCCCTACTAAGGATGCTTCCAGAGCCATCAAAAACTTCCTAGAGGCACTCCCCAGCCTTAAGAAGCTCAAAGAGTGGGTAATCCCTAGAGATGCTAGGAGAGGCTATTTCGTGGGTCTAGATGGTAGGAAAGTACCTTGTGATTCTGAACACCATATGTTAGCCGGTTACCTACAGAATGGTGAAGCTGTAATCATGAAACGAGCCTGTATTCTATGGCGTACTTGGGCTAAGGCCGAAGGCATCCCGTTTAAACAAGTAAACTTTGTTCATGACGAATGGCAAACAGAATGCTATGGTACCTATGAACAAGCGGAAAGACTCGGTGAGCTACAACGTAAGTCATTAGAGCAGGTGGGTAAAGACCTTAACGTATTCTGTCCTCTTGCAGGTAACACAAAGATTGGGAAGTCATGGTTAGAGACTCATTAACTGTATTTTTAAAACGATCTGGTGGTCAGGTAATTAAAGGGTATACCAACGAAATGCTCGGATTTTATGTTAACCCGAAGTATTTGTATATTCACCGAATTAGGTATTTCGAAAAGAAGATCGACGAGATTGATATTGGGTACTCAACACTAGTAAAATGGAATGAATTAGAATGATTAAAGTAAATGCTCACTACACTTATACCTCTGGTAAGGGGGCTTTTGAACTAACTAAAGGTGTGTCTTTCAAGGTTAAGAACCTAAAGACTAAATGGTATAACACTACAGAACACACCTCCTGCTGGTCCTACCTCAAACCCTTCGATGCAGTTGTCGGCCCAAGTTGTCTGTCTAATTGGGGTAAGTGATGAAGGACGAAGGAATTTGGTGTAAAAGAAAGAAGAACTCTCAATTCCATAACTGGCTGTTAAGATGGGATGGAAAATGCCACTGTGTCGGATATTCGGTGGCTCCAACTGACTCGACTTCTCTGTGTAGAGACCACCCCTATAAATTAGTAGGGCCTAAGCTATTGATTAGATGGTAAACTTTATGTTTGACACAAGGAGAAAAATGTAGTACTATGTACGTTCTTGACGATGACAACGAAGCATACTTTATGACATCATACGGTATGCTCCACGAGATGTATTATGACTTTTATTATTCTTTTAAAGAAGGAAGAAACTATGGCTACTAAGAAGTATACTATTAAAGGCAAGGCTATGTGGGCTAAGGTCTTTGAACACAATGCTGAGGTTAAAGACTGGCAAGGTAACCCCCATCCATTTGGTAAGCAGTATAAACTAGATATTATTCTAGACAAAGAAAACAAGGCTATCTATAAGTCTTCAGGTACTGCTGGTAAGGGTAAGTTTGACGACGATGGTAACTTCATCGCTACCCTTAAGCGTAAGGAAAAGGAAAAGTTTGAGTGGGCTGGTGGTGCTCCTAAGGTAGTCATGGCTGATGGCTCTGACTTTACTGAACCATTCATTCCTAATATGTCTGATGTTGAAGTAGAGTTCTCTGTCTATACCACTTCGATGTCTCCCGGCACTAGACTTGAGAAGGTTATCATCCATAATCTTGCTGAGGTGCCTGAACGTGAAGAACCTAAAGGTGATACCCCAAAGCCCGAGACTAAATCTAAAATTGATGTAGAGGTTCCTTTCTAATGAAAACCATTGACACCCTAATTGAAGACATTAACGAAGTTATCAAGGGTAAGGGTGGGTGGACTGAAGCAGTTAACGAGTACTTCAAGGAAACTATTGGGGAGGCCGCCGAAAGGCGGCTAACTCCTACGACAGAGAAGAGAGAAAAGACTCTCCGTATGTCGAATATCGGTACTCCCTGTAAACGTAAGCTTTGGTACTACCTTAATCTACCTGAACATGAACAAGACCTTCCTGCTAATGCTCACTTGAAGTTCTTTTACGGAGACATCATTGAAGGGTTACTTCTGTCGTTAGCTAAAGCCGCAGGCCATACTGTGGAAGGAGAGCAAGACGAGATTATCGTAGATGGTATTGTTGGTCACCGTGATGCTGTTATTGATGGTGTTACAGTAGACGTGAAGTCAGCCAGCACCATGGGCTTCAAGAAGTTTGAGAAGAACGAGCTTAGGGTTGATGATCCCTTTGGATATCTCAAACAGCTTACTGGTTATGTCTATGGCGCTAAAGACGATCCTCTTGTTAAAGACAAGAAAGGTGGTGCGTTCTTAGTAATGGACAAGACTCTAGGGAATCTGGTTCTAGACTACTATGATTTAGAGCATGAACTAGAGTTGTTCCCTAGTGTTGTCGTAGCTACCAAGCTTATGGTCACTATGAAGATTGAACCACACCGAGAATGGGAACCAGTACCAGACGGCAAAAGCGGTAACATGAAGCTACCAGCGGCCTGCTCCTACTGTGACTATAAGTGGGAATGTTGGAAAGGTCTTAGAGGGTTTGCCTATTCTAACGGACCTACTTACCTAACAAAAGTGGTTAATGTTCCTAAAGTACCGGAGTTTAAAGAATGATTGCTATTACACCTCTTTCTTCACCTACCCCTTTCTACTCGCATTTTACAGGAACAACTACAGGAGCAAAACCAGTCGATTTTAAAGAGCATAGTGTAGTAAGTATTGTTAACAAAGGCTATTGGATTAAGGCTACAGGTTCTAGGGTAACCACTCACTTTACTGATCAATCCGACCATGACTATGTAATCTTTGACCCTGAGTGTAAGCTAGAGCAAGAGCTTATGAAAGAAGGTTGGGAACTTGGTGGGAGTGGGCATTTTGCTGACCTTAGTGGTAGAATCTTTTCCAGCCTAAAGAAAGGCCCAGTAAACTTTATTCTAGTATCTAAGGAAGACCAGTGGAAGAAATGGATCATTGCCACTAACCTACTTAAAGTCCTTAACCCTAAGACTAAGGAAGAGAGAATCAAGTTATTCGATACTGTCTTCGGTAATACTGCTGATAGCAGAGCAATGGAGTTTTAATGAAGACAGCTTCAAGTAAAGCCAAAGGAAGACTCCTACAACAATTAGTACGAGACAAGATTCTTGACATTTACCCATCTCTAGAGCCTGATGACGTTAAGAGTACTAGTATGGGAGCTTCTGGTGAGGATATCCAACTCTCTCCTGCCGCCAGAAAACTCTTCCCTTATTCTGTAGAATGTAAATCAAGGGAGACTATCAGTACCTATGCTTGGTACCAACAGGCTAAGACTAACACCCCTAAGAGTGCTGAGCCACTTTTAGTAATTAAGCAGAATAGAAGCAAACCTTTAGTTGTACTAGATTTAGACTACTTTATGGAGTTAGTTAAATGATGACCTTACTATTCATCTACCTACTGATTGGATCAATCCTTGGTCTTGTGGTTTGGTGGGCTGCGTTTGATAGTGACTATGACCAGTTCGTTAGAGATTTCTATAGGGAAGAACCTCCAAGTAAAAATGAGAAGATTGTAACTATTTTACTTAGTCCAGTCCTTTGGCCTTTATTTGTATGGTGGTTAGTTCGACATGGGTAAGACGCACCTAATCATTCCAGATAGTCACTCACATCCTGACTATAACAACAACAGGTTTGACTACCTAGGTAAGTTAATCCTAGACCTAAAGCCTGATGTCCTTATTAATATTGGCGATACTGCTGACATGCCTAGCCTCTCTGCCTATGACAAGGGCAAGGCTAGCTTCCACGGTAGAAACTATGAGAAAGACATCAATGCCCACCTAGACGCTCAGGAACGTATGTGGGGTCCTATCACTAAGGCAAAGAAGAAGAAGCCGTATAGTGTAATCCTAGAAGGTAACCATGAGCACCGTATTAAGAAAGTACTAGACTATGAGCCTCACCTTGAAGGTATTCGTTATGGCATTTCTTTTAGGGACCTTGACTTTACACGTTACTACTCTGATGTTGTCGAGTACGAAGGAGGAAATCCCGGTATCATTAACGTTGACGGAGTAGACTATGCTCACTATTTTGTATCTGGTATTTCTGGCCGTGCCATTCAGTCTGTTCACCATGGCCATACTCTTAACGTTAAAAGATTCACCTCCTCTACCTGCGGACATTCACATCTTTTTGATTATCATATTGCTACTGACTCTTCTGGCTCTCGTAGGCATGGTCTTGTCTGTGGAGTATACCAAGACTACGTTGCCCCTTGGGCAGGACCAGCACAGTGTAACCACTGGTCCTCAGGAGTAGCTATTAAGCGTAATGTAGAGGATGGCAAGTATGACCTACAATGGATCAGCCTAGACAGTCTGAGGAAGGAATATGGTTAATATCTTTCCAAAAGACTTTCTTGAGCATCTATGCGAAGATTACGGTTTAGAAACTATTTTAGAGAGGCATGACATTGAGCAGCAGTTTGTACTGGAATTACTAATTAACGAGGGAGTACTTGATCTTGCAGATTTACAGTTTGACATGGAGATGACTGATGACGAGTAAGTTACCACTTACGAATGAGTATGCGAAGCATACCATGACTAATAATGAGTATACTGAATCTATCGAATACTATGGAGAACCTAAGGTGTATATCCTAGAGGAAGAGGACCAGTACGAGGATGAAGAAGAGATGTCCTCTTGGTATGAGTTTGACGCCTATCAAGACTTCACCGATACCACCGCTATCTATCCTGATGAAGAAGCTATGGAATACCTTATGTATGGTCTAGTGTCTGAAGTTGGTGAGTTAGCTGGTAAACTTAAGAAAGAAATCAGAGACAAGACTGAATTTACGCAAGAAGACTTCGTTAAAGAGTTGGGGGATGTCCTCTGGTATGTTAGTGAACTAGCTAGTGCTAACGGTGTTTACCTGAGTGATGTAGCTAAGACTAACGTAGAGAAGCTCTCTTCCCGTAAAGAGCGTAACGTTATTGGAGGTAGTGGAGATGACAGGTAAAACTACTGAGCGTCGTTTAAATTGGGCGCATAGTATTATGAATGATCCCGGCTCTAACAGAGAAATGAAACGTAAGGCTAGCGCTATATTGGCTAAACACGATCCAGAAGCCTTGGAACAAGAGGAGTTTTACCTTGACCGTTAAGCTAGTAGACCCACCTAGCGGTTGGATGTACGGCTTCCCTGCTGTATTAGAAGATGACTACGAGGCTCAACTACGTAAGGCCGGGTATCCTGAAAAAGATATTGAACTTGCTATGAACCACTCTAGAATCATTTATATGGAAGACGAAAATGACGGTACGTGAACTGATAGACCTGCTTATGGGGTTCCCTGAAGACGATAAGGTGTTAATCCCAGACTTTAATTCTAACCATGACTATGAAGTAAAGAATGTAGTGCTAACAGCCCAAGGAGTACTTTAGATTATTGACTATAATAAAACACCAAAAAGAATTGCCTATATAAAGAAGTACAACGAAGAAAATAAAGAGAAGTTGAGACTTAGGCGACAAGAATGGTATCAAAAAACTAAGGACGAAAGACAAGAAAAACAGAAGAAGTACTACTTAGAAAACTACGACCTATCCTTGTTAAATAGCATACGCCAAAGAGCTAAAAGACTTGGTGCGCCATTCGATCTTACTAGGGATGACCTTATATTCCCAGAAAAATGCCCAGTATTCGGATTTGCTCTTGAAAGAAACAGGGGTAAGGTTAATTTTAATAGCCCATCTATAGATAGAATTGATCCTAGTAGAGGCTATACGAAGGATAACATACAGGTTATTAGTTATAAAGCTAACACTATGAAGAACAACGCTTCAAAAGAAGAGTTAGAAATGTTTGCTAGGTGGATTCTAAAGGAGAACAAATGACTACTAAACTTCATTGGTTAGAGGGACCCGACAAGATTTGGTCTACAAATGGTTCAGTAGAGTACAGAATTAGTCGGACATCTACTAAAGACTTATTCCTAGCTAAGGCTGCTATGGAAATACTAGGTATGTTTAGAGCTCAATATGAAGCTATTAGAGCTTGCAACGAATACGAAAGAGAAATCAATGAATAAACAATACGGACCTACTCTGGCTATCAGTGAAGAAATTCATGCGATGAAGTACCGCTCTAAGGGTGAGTCCTTCAAGGATGCTACGATTCGTGTGGCAGATGCGCTTAAAGACAATGACGAACATTATCTACAGTTCAAGGAAATCTTGCTTGGACAACGCTTTCTTCCTGCTGGTCGAGTACAAGCAGCTATGGGAGCACCTCGTGAAGTCACGGCGTACAACTGCTTCGTAAGCGGTACTCTAGAAGACTCTATGGATTCCATTATGGAGAAGGCTGCGGAAGCAGCACAGACTATGCGCCTTGGAGGAGGTATTGGTTATGATTTTTCTAGTCTCAGACCACGAGGAGACCACATCGCCTCACTCGACAGCCGTAGCTCCGGGCCTATTAGCTTCATGGGAATCTTCGATGCCATCTGCAAAACAATTGCGTCAGCGGGTCATCGTCGTGGAGCACAAATGGGTGTACTCAGAGTTGATCATCCCGACATTGAAGAGTTCATCAAAGCCAAGAACAATAGTACGACTCTAACTCAATTCAACGTCTCTGTAGGTATCACTGATGAGTTTATGGATGCGGTGATCAATGACAAAATGTTTGATCTGAAGTTTGGTGGTAGACGTTATAAGACCATCAGAGCCAAGCACCTCTGGGATGAAATCCTTAGGTCTACGTGGGACTGGGCAGAGCCGGGTGTGCTTTTCATTGACACTATCAATAAGAAGAACAACCTTGGTTACTGCGAGACTATTGCTGCTACAAATCCATGTGGCGAACAACCCTTGCCTCCCTATGGTGCGTGTCTGCTTGGCAGCTTTAACTTGACTAAGTATATTGACCTTGGAGATATTAGTACAGAGTACCCATTTAGGTTCAACTACGAGCAACTTAGGCACGACATTATGCCCGTTGTAAGAGCCATGGACAATGTTATTGATCGTACTGTGTACCCACTAGAGCAGCAGCGCCTAGAGGCTCAGAGCAAGCGTAGGATGGGCCTAGGGGTTACTGGCGTAGCTAATGCTGGTGAAGCCCTAGGGTATGCCTACGGCTCTCCTGAGTTCCTTAATTGGCTTGAAGGAGTGATGACTGTAATCAGAGATACTTGCTACCGTAGTTCCATTGCCTTAGCTCTAGAGAAAGGGCCTTTCCCACTATTTAAAGCAGAACTTTACCTTGACTCCGGATTTGCTAAAACTCTTCCAGAAGATATTAGACGTGACATCTTCAACTACGGTATTAGGAACAGCCACCTGCTTTCTGTTGCCCCTACTGGCACTATTAGCCTTTCCGCTGATAACGTTAGTAGTGGTATTGAACCTGTGTTTAGTCACTCCTATGAACGTACTATCCAGACGTTTGAAGGCCCTAAGGTCGAAAGAGTAGAGGACTATGGCTATAGAGTCTTTGGAGTAAAGGGTAAGACCGCTAATGAGCTTAGTGTCTTTGACCACGTCAAGGTACTAAACCTAGCCAGTAAGTACGTAGACAGCGCTTGCTCCAAGACTTGTAACGTTGGTGACGACATTACTTGGGACCAGTTCAAGGATGTCTACATGCAAGCTTACCTTGGTGGAGCATCTGGTTGTACCACCTTCAGAGCTTCAGGTAAGCGTTATGGTATCCTTAACGCCAGTGCTGTAGAAGATGTAGTAGAGGAGCCAAAGCAGGAAGAAGACGACTTTATTGAGGAGGGCGGAGCTTGCTATTTTGATCCTGCTACTGGACTAAGAACTTGTGAGTAACACTGTCCCGAACAAGGGTTTGTAGTAGGGGTGTGGCAAACCAGAAACCCTGAGAAGCTTAGGCTTCGATACCCATTAAGATCGACTGTTAGGCCACCACTAAGGAGTTAAGATGAAGTATAGAATTGTCTCAGAGAAATACTCTTATGACCTAGAAAGTCATGTTAATAGGTTAATTGATCTTGGGTGGAAACCTCAGGGTGGACTAGTATATACATTCTCAGGCATGTCAGACTACTACAAACAAGCTATGGTGAAAGAATGAAAGTTACACTAATTGACAGTATGGGAAATGACACTACTGTTGTTAACGCAGCCAGAGTATCCTTTGCCAAGACAGCAGACCAATACACTGATGAACAAAATGAGAAGCTGATCAAGTATCTAGCCAAGCATAAACACTACTCACCCTTTGGTCATTGCTTTGCTAGCTTCCATATTAAAGCTCCTGTATTCGTAAGAGCACAGTTAGTAAAGCATGAATACCTTAGGATGAATGAGGTTAGTCGTAGGTATGTAGACGATCCTCCTGAGTTCTATACGCCTACTGTGTGGAGAGGAAGGCCAGTAGACAAGAAGCAGGGTAGCTCTGGTACGGTATCCTACAAAACTAGAAACAATTACCTAGAAGAGTGTATTCGTGAATACTATGTCATGTTAGCCGCAGGTATCGCCCCAGAGCAAGCCAGAATGGTACTACCTCAATCAATGTATACCGAATGGTATTGGTCAGGCTCTCTTGACGCCTTTGCTAATATGTGTAACCTTCGATGTAAGCCTGACGCACAGGAGGAGACTAGAATGATTGCTGATCAGGTATCTACTATCATGTCGTCACTATACCCAATCTCATGGGAGTCGCTTATCAATGGAGAATGATCGGATTTATGTCTCAACCACCGCCTATACAACTGAAGAGAGTCGACCCTCAGTGGTACTCAAAGCTGATGGAAGCCCATATGAACTCGTTAAAAGGAAACAACCAATTGGATTTGACCTCAGACCAAGTAAATCAACCTGAACACTACACGGGTGGGACTATTGAATGTTGGGACTACCTCAAGGACAATATGCCTAAAGAAGCGTACCTAGGTGGTCTTGAGTGGAACATAAAGAAATACCTCCATCGCTGGAGGTACAAGAAGAATCCGGTAGAAGATTTGAAAAAAGCAAGAGTATACTTAGACAAGTTAATCTTAGAGATGGAGTCTTAAATGTTTAGTGCTGTCTACCTAGTTTGTTTTATGGGAGAACCTTGTAAGTTCTTTGTAGATGACTTCAACTATAGTTCTCTTCTAGAGTGTGAGGAAGGGGCTGAAGAAAATATTGCAAGAAACAACAAATTAATTCTTGACATGGGTCAGAACCTACCAAAAGTAGAGTATCAATGCCTTAATTGGGAGAAAGCATAAAGTTAAGGGGCCTTTCGGCCCCTTTTCTTTTAAACTAATCCGAACATTTCGATTGTACCAGACGCAATGTTACCAGAACTAAACAGGAAACGTAGACCTGTAGTATCTTGGTCAGTATTCCTTCTACCGGATACATGGCCATGTACTATGTCACCACTACCATTGTCTAACAGGTAGTGACCGTAAATAAAAGCTCTGTTAGTAACAGCAGCATTCATAAGATCAATTTCAGCTTGGACACCTTTCTCATTAGTCGCGTTACCTATAGTAGAAGAGCCGCCAGTAGGAGTAAGCACTACAGAGGTGGCCGCAGAGCTACTTGAAGATGTGTTACCACTCATCTCCCTTGATAGGGTGTTGTACTGATAGTCTGAAGCCCCTGAGTCGTAGCTACTTCCGTCATTTGTACTAAGACGTAGCATAAGGTACACGCTGTCCGTAGAGGGCTTTACATTCTTCAGTACAAATTTATACCTACTATAGATTGAATTATTAAATTCAGTAAAGTCTAGGGTAGCACTAGCACTAGCAGTCTTAGTAGCTAAAAGCACAGGAGCACCACCCGAAACACCATCTACGTAAGACTTGACAGCAGCACTGGTAGGAATAGTGGTATCATTATCATTAGAGCTAATGGTGTCTGCTTCAGTAACAAGTGTAGCCGCTGCGATAAGAGAGGTGGTGACGCTAGCCTCTACAGATAATGCACCCAATCCCAAGTTAGACCTAGCAGTAGCAGCGTCAGTAGCGCCAGTACCACCCTTAGCTAGCGGAACAGTGTTCTCAGTAGCAACAGTACCAAGGCCGAGGTTAGACCTAGCGGTAGCGGCATTAGTGATATCACTGAGGTTATTGGTTGAGACAAGGTCACCAGTACCGGCACCAGAGTCCCCCTTACTAACCATAAGCTCCCACTTAAGAGCAGTCAAGTCAGTAGCAAACGTGCCTGAGGTATGCGCCTCAAGACAGATATAGACACTACCGTTAGTCTTAATCATGTCATTGACAGCATAGCTGGTAGCAGTAACCCAAGAACTACGCCATTCAGGTACAGTAGCTAGATCAGTGACAGTCTGTCCATTTAGCGTTAAGTTCTCTACATCTACAGTACCTACGTTTAGCAGAGCATTACCATTTAGGTCTAGGTCCGCAGTCATAGCATTTGGAGTACTTCCATCCAGAGATAGAGTATTGTCAAATGCCTCTTCGATAGCGTCCCAATTTTGATTAAGTGCTGTAATAGCACTAGAGTTAGTTAAAGAAGTTAAGTCAGTTAGTGCAGGTCTTTTAGCCATTATAGTTCCTCATTAAATTACAGTCCAGCCGAAGACTCCCGGCTCCCAGACGTTAGCGTTAGAGCCAGTGTTCTCCCAGTTCTGGTTATTATGGCTTACTCTAAAACCTAAAGTATAGGCATCATGAGCACCCGTAGGTTGCACCCAAGCAGGGTATCCTTGAGAAACAACTTCTCTCCAAGCAACAGGTGGAGTCCAAACGTTATAGTCTACAAGACTCTCCCATAACTTACCTCCGTAGGTTCTTTGTTCTCCTATCATTACCGGGTCTTGGAACCAGTAGGTTGGGTCAGACCACTCTAATGCTCTGGTAGAACAATGGTCGCCGAATGTTACTGTTAGCAGTGGTCCTTCTGTAATCTGAACATTAGGAATAGACGCTACCGCTGCTTTAAATGCGGGCCACTCTGCGATACAGTGCAGCCCTACGTGAGTAGCTTCTTCAACCCCAGTTCGGAGCGGGACAGAAAAATTATTAGGGCCATACCCCAACGACTCTAGAGTAGCGTTAGCTGTATCAATTTGTGTAACTGGAATAGTTGCTGAAAAAGTCATTAGAGTGAAACCTCCGTTAGCCAAGACTGGATGGATGCGCGTTCACCTGCGGTCGGGATTTTTGGGGCGCAGATTGTCCGGCCCTGCCGAGATGCCGCAAAATAGCTAAAAGGCCCTCCGTGCAGAGAGAACCTATAGGAAGTAGTGTTGGACGTGCTGCCGGTGCTGCCGTGCGTTCCAGTCGCAACGGAAACGTTGTTCAGATAGAGTGTGATCGCCCCAGTCGAGTAGTTGATTTCAACAGCGGCAGTGTAGGTTGTTCCGGTAGAGACAAGTCCTGCCGCACTCTGAACAGTCGTAGCGACATCCGCGTCTAACCGCCTGCCCTGAGCCCCCAACCGCCCCGTGTTGGTGACAAAAAGCCCAATTCTGATGTCGTCACTGGGGCCGACACTAGCAAAGAAAATCCCTCGCCCGTTGCCACCGGAGAACGAAGATATTCTTATGATCGCGGCACCGTAGAATGCGTTGATGTTCGCCGTAAAGGTTCTGGAGCCGCCAGCCGCTACATATGTCCAGTCGTCAACCTCATCGCCAACCAAAGCCCCAGCCCCACTCCACGTGGGGTAGTTCGAGGCCGCAAGGGTGTTCACCAGCGGATAAGACGCCGTTCCGTAAAGCGTATCAATTGCCGCAATAGCCTGCCCGCTGGTCGTCACCGGCGTCGTCCTGGCTGTGTTCTGCCAGAGCGTCGTCAGGTTCGACGGAT
>JACCDQ010405994.1_pt1 | contig 31758 bp, 33 predicted proteins | sample 7446031 | NCBI WGS metagenome assembly JACCDQ01 (sample SAMN15323442, study PRJNA562643) | freshwater metagenome | isolation source: river surface water | place: USA:Blue River Watershed | collected 2017-08-17 | reverse complement strand
ATCACTTTTTTCGGATGGTAATTCGCAATTTGTCGCACCATCCCAGAACCAATCGATCCAGCGGCACCTGTCACCAAGATGGTTTTATTATTCAATTCAGCAGCGATTTTTTGTTCATCCAAGACAATTGGCTTGCGTCCCAATAAATCTTCAATATTGATTTTCGCTATTTGTTTGGTTGAGAATTCACCATTGATCCAGCTTTTTGCGCTTGGCACTTTTTGAATTTTCACGTTCAAGGACAAACACGTTTCAACAATTGCTTTTCGGTTGTTTTCGTTCGGTTTTTGAATGGCGATAATAACGGTGGTTACACCTTCTTCTTTAATTAAACTTTCCAATTTCGACGAATGAAAAATGCCGATTCCTTCCAAGCGCGTTCCATCCATTTTCTTGTTATCATCGATAAAACCAATGATTTTATAATTCAATCGCGTGTCTTTCTCAATTGTTCGTTTCGTAATTAAACCTGAGATTCCAGCACCATAAATTAAAATCTGTTCAACATCTTCTGTTGATTTAATGGATTCTAAATACAACAATTTAACAATGAACCGTGAGCCAACCATTAGGAAGAAACACGCCAAAAACTCCATGATTAACACTGATGTTGGAAATAAATATGATCCGTCGAAATAATTGTAGCGAACAATTCCAAAAATAAAATACAGAACTGAACTCGTTGCAACCGCAATGAAAATGCGACGAATATCTTCCGTTGATGTGTAACGAACCAAGCCTTTGTGAATCTTGAAGAAGTAAAACACGACCAATTTCACGCCGAAATACAACAAAATGGATTTTGATAAAATAGCCCATTCCTTTTCAATTAATGCTTTATCTGCTTTCAAATCGAAGCGAATCAAATAGGCAAAGGCCAATGCAAGGAACGACAGGAATAAATCCATAAGGATAATTACCCAGCGTGGAGTATTTGCTTTTAATCGAAACATGAACAAAGGTAAGAATTAGAATTTGAAAATTTGAGGATTTGAATATTTGAATATTTCCTGCCTATCTGCAAACTGGGAATATTTGAATCATCAAATCTTTGAATCATTGAATTAGGAAAACATGCCTCCATTCAAATTAATCACTTGACCAGTCACATAGCGCGATTCATCGGCGATTAACCATTCAATCGTTTTGCAAACTGTTTCAGGATCTCCCAAACGATTCATTGGAATAGTTTTAATGATTTCTTCTTGTAGTTCAGCTGGCACATCTTCAATCATTCCAGTATTGAAATAGCCCAAAGCTAAGGCGTTCACATTGATATTTGCAGAAGCCAATTCTTTTGAAAGTGTTTTTGTTAACCCAATCAATCCAGCTTTTGAAGCCGCGTAAGCAGCTGTTCCGATGGCGCCAGTTTGTGCCACAACAGATGAAATGTTGATGATTGATCCAGATTTCTGAGCACGCATTGTTGGGATTACAGCTTTACTCACTAAGAATGGTGCGTCAAGGTTGATGGACATCGTTTCTTTCCATGCCTCGAATTCCGTTTTCCAGGACATTGCACTGCGCGAAATTCCAGCATTGTTAATCACAACATCGATTCTACCAAAACGTTCTAAGGCACGATCAATCAAGTCCTGTGCTGTTTTTTCTTCGCGTAAATCGCCAGTAATCATCAAGACATTCTCATGAATAGGTAAAGAAATTGGGCTTGAATGTGAATGCAACACCAAGTTAAAAGCTTGCTGATTGAACCAATTCGTTAGAGCTGTTCCCATTCCACCTGAAGCGCCTGTTATGACGATTACTTTCTTTTCCATGCTTGTCTCGCTTTTTTCAATAGTTTAAACCAAAACGGCGCATTGTTCCATTCATAGGAAAAATACACCTGATCGTGTCCGCCCAAATTTACATTAAACCTGCGAACTCCTTCTACTCTCGATCCACCAAAATCAAAACTTTTACCAGCCGCTTGCGCTTGTTTGATTGCTTCATTCATGGCAAAATACATGGCTCCTGAAGCTTTGGCTTCTGCTGTAAAAGCACCTTTTAAATACAAAACTGTTTCATTGAATTCCACCAAATATAAACCTCCAACAAGCTGATTATCTTTTTTGACTGCTCGAATTTTCAACAATTTTTCACTTTGTAAATTCGCCGTTAATTGCTGCAATACGGACAAACTTGAGTCATTGATTGTTGCAATCTTTTGAGGCAATTCTTCTGCAATTATAGCCTGAATTCCGTCGATTGCTGTCGCTTCTTCCAAATAAAAACCAGCTTTCTCCGACTTCACCAACATGCGTTTTGCTTGCGAATTAATCGTTCTTTCGGTTAAATCTAGGATACGTTGAAATACAAATTCTTCACTTGGATAGCCCAATATATCTTGTTTGATGCAAATTTGTCCGCCCGGAAATTCTGCTTGTAACAACGAAATCAATTGATCGAATTGCACGGTTTGTTCTCCAATCCATTCGACATAACGCAAGAAAACAGCCGTATAACACGTTTTCACTCCTAAACGATACGTAAACGGTAAAGCAATTCCCTTTGAATAATGATCATCAGTAAAAACACACCAATTCTCTGCAACAGCATCCAAATATGTACTCAAGGAAAAAACAGAAGCAGATGAATCACTTTTTACCAAAGCATCCCATTTGGCACAATCGATATGTTCGCGCTGAATAAATCTCACAGTGCTTCTGTTAACGCTTTAAAGGAGTGTTTCGTATAATTCTTTGCAACGAATCGTTCCAAGGCTTTTAAGGAAAATTGTGTCAAACCTTTTGGGTGACCAATTACCACAAAATCTGTTGCTTGATTGTTCTCATGCAGTTTCAGACACCTTTCCAATTTCGACGCGTAATAACCGTCACAGCTCACGTGATTGTGCGTAAAGGAAGTCAAAACTGATTTTTTTCTACCAGGTTGCGCCAAGAATGTTCCGTCACCAATCATTTTATGTTGTGCAGGAAACAAACGTCCCAAACCATACAAACGCCAATAAAACAAGGGCGAATAAACATGAGAACTAATTGGATATTCAATGAAATAACCTGTTACATCTTCTACGCAAACGTCGCTCGAAAAACGGTAATTCGATTTTTTAGGTGCTGTTCTAAAGTCAAAGGAATATTCACCAGCTTCGAAATGTCCACCTGAAAACACACTTGAATCAACACGGATTTCCAATTCTTTAAACACTTTCTCCAAGCGGCTAAATGGTTGAATACACCAACCTCCAGCTCTGAATACTTGTGCTTTTTTCCCTATCAAATTATTCAAATAAGTAGAATACATTCGAACAATGCGCTCAATATCTTCATCCGAAAAATCAGCTAATTTGTAGGCATTCTTCGTTTCAATTTGCCATTTTCCATTCGCAAAGATTGATTTCTCCCAATGCGGATGAATGTGCAATTGCAAGGAATGACCTTTTGCATGTAAATTAAGTAATTGTGCTTTTACTTGGTCCAAATCCTTTTGCAACGACGGATTGTTTGGCGCAAATTCTTCCAATTTGATCAAATAACCAATGTCAACAAAAAAAGTCATTGGTACCTCGTACTTCTCAGCAATCTGAAGTAGCGCATTGGTTGGTTCTAACATACATTTCTCGGTGCTTCCAGTTGACTCACCAAAGAACAATTCGTAATCGTATGTTAGAAAAATATTCATGCATGCGAAGGTAATAGAAAGAACGAAGAAGCGAAAAAAAATGTACTTTTAAACCCAGATTGTTTCGCTAAAAATTCAAATTTGATTCAGAATGCACCCAGTTTTAAAACATTTTCTTAAAAAACACTTTTTACATTTTAAAATTCGGGAACGTTTTAGCGCAACAGAAACAGCACGTCAACAAGCCATTTATCAATCCTATCGTTCTGGAAAAGTGACCGACTTTAACAAAACAGGATTCAAGGTATTTTCTCAATTTGAAGAAGATGGATTGTTGTTATATACCATTTCGCAAATCGAACATCCTGTTAAAACATTCTTGGAATTTGGATCTGATGACGGCGTAAATAGTAATTCAGCGAATTTGCATTTTCACCACGATTGGACAGGATTGTTCTTAGATGGAAATCAAAAAGCCGTTGAACGAGGCGAATATTTCTTCAAGAAATGGGGAAATAAAAAAGTAGCTGCTCCACGTTTCATTTGTGATATGATCACACGTGAAAACATCAACGAGTTAATTACGAAAGGCGGTTTATCAGGTGAAATTGGAATGATGTCAGTCGATATAGACGGCAACGATTACTGGGTTTGGGAAGCGATTACCGTTATTCAGCCTCAAATTGTAATCATTGAAACGCACAATGAATTTGGGTTGCACGACATTGTTGTTCCGTATGACCCAACGTATTTCTATCCAGGAAAACATCCAGATTATCATGGCGCTTCGCCAGTAGCGATGACAAAACTGGCGAAACATTTGGGTTACCGTTTGGTTGGTTGCCACGAATTAGGTTTCAATTTTATTTTTGTGCGTGAAGGCTTGGCCACATCCTTAAAAGAAGTAAGTGTTGAATCTGTTTTAACACATCCTTCGAATAAAGAAGCACAAGCACGTTTCGAAGCAATTAAAGATTGGGAATACGTTTGGAACCGTTCATTTGATCAGCAATAAGCATGGAAATCGAACGCAAATTTTTGGTTGACAAATCCGAATGGGCAAAGGTTGAAAAACCAGCTCCAAAGAAAATTGTTCAAGCCTATATTTTAAATAGTCCTGAAAAAACAGTTCGTGCACGCATCAAAGGTTCAAAAGGATTTTTAACCATCAAAGGTGCAACAGTTGGAATTTCAAGGAGCGAATTTGAATATGAAATACCAGTCTATGAAGCGGAAGAAATGATTCGCTTATTTGCTGAAAAAACCATTTCAAAAGACCGTTACGAAATCACAATTGGAAATCATCTTTGGGAAATCGATGAATTTCACGGGAACTTGGAAGGATTAATCCTTGCTGAGATCGAATTATCAGATGAAAACGAAAAATTTGAACAGCCAATTTGGGCAACAGAAGATGTATCGACAGACATTAATTATTACAATTCAAAACTAATTGAAAGGTGTTAAGCCCATTCAATTCGAAACAATAGAAATATGCTTACAAACAATGATATTTTAAAGAAACTTCGCGTAGCACTTGAATTACGTGATGACCAAGTAGTAGAAATCTTAAAATTGGCGGACTTCACTGTTACAAAAAGTGAAATCAATGCCTTGTACCGCAATCCAGATCATCCAAAATACATGGAATGTGGCGATCAATTATTGCGCAATTTCTTAAACGGATTGATTATTTATAAACGTGGTCCAATGCCTAAGAAAGGTGAAAACAAGGATGTGATAAGATGATTCAAGGATTTGATGATTTGAAAATTCAAAGATTACCAATCTATCGGCATAAAAGGATCATTCTAAAATTTGAATAGGTGAGTTAATTATTTTAATCAATTTTCAAATATTCGAATCTTCGAATTGTCAAATCTTCAAATCATTACAATTTCTCCCCTTTCAAATCGCTTTTTTCCAAGTCAAAAACAGTCGACCCAATTTCGATGTCAAACCAATTCAAAAAGGTATCCATTGTTCGATCGGTAGGCCAATCTTCTTCGTCTTCGGTAATCATCGAAAGCTCATTCTTGAAAATTTTCTTGAAATTTTGTTCGATTAGCGGTTCAATTTCGAAGAACTCTTCCGTAATCAAATAAACATTTGGCTCCACGCCATCTTCAGCAGAAAATTCCATTTCTGATTCAAATTCATTTGCCCAATCCCAAAACGCTTGTTTTGGTGTAATCGTGATAAACCCTCTGTTTACAATTTTCATTTTACCGGTTTTAGTTCTTCTAATTTATCGTCCGCGAAACGCATCCATTTTGCTTTACCGCGTGTTGATTGTTCAATAATTAATTTCCATTCTTCCACACCACTGACACTTTTTAAATAAGCTTGCCAATCTTTTGTAGATAACTTAAGTGCTGAGGAAATGTACGTAATTGACGTGTCGTTCATGAACAATCGGAAATTATCTTTCTGAAAGTTCACGTTTTGTCCGAAATGAATGGATTTACATTTTTCACCAAAGCAATCAATCCAATTGTAGAACGCATTTTTGGTTTTCACAGAATCTTTGAATGACCATTGGCAAAACAAGATATTATCTTCTTTCAGTTGTAAATACAACTTAATCTGAGAACGAGGCGAAAAGCGATCTACAAAAAATGGATCTTCCACACTATCAATCTCCATAATTGCCAAACCAATACTATCTGCTACTTCTCGATTGAAACCATAATCGCTTGTTTCAACATTTTCTGTTTTCGTGGAATCATAATTGCGCGTTGAATGAGGCGTAATGTCCTTCATATCAATCACCTCATCTTTTTGCTTTCCGCCACATGCAGCAGTGATTAACAAAACAATTGAAAAGAAATATAAATAGTTATTTTTCATTACAAGCCTTTCAATACAGCACACGTTTCTTCTATTTGCTCTGACCTTATGTCCAAATGTGTCACCATGCGCAACATTCCCGGTCCAAATGGCATAATGCGCACATTGCGTTCTGCTAAACGTTCGATAATTGCCTCACGTTGGTTTGGATCCTTTAAAATGGTCACAACAATGTTTGTTTGCACCGGCAAAACGGATTCAACCCAATCCAATTGATTCAAGGTTGCTTCCAATTTTCGTGCGTGTTCATGATCTATTTTCAAACGATCAACGTTATTTTTCAAGGCGTACAATCCACCAGCTGCAATGATTCCCGCCTGACGCATTCCGCCACCAAGTACTTTTCTAACGCGACGTGCTTGCTTAATGAACTCCTTCGTTCCAACCAACACAGAGCCAACTGGTGCACCCAATCCTTTCGATAAACAAATTGAAATTGAATCGAACTGCGCTGCATATTCTTTCGGGTCAATTCCAGTTTCAACCAAGGCATTCATCACACGAGCACCATCCAAATGCAAAGGCAAATTATTGACAACACAAAATGCTTTTATTTTCTTGATTTCTTCAAAATCATAAATCGCTCCTCCACCTCTATTCGCTGTGTCTTCCAAAGAAACCAATTGTGTCAAAGGGAAATGTACATCTTCCGGATTATTGATCCATTTGGCGATTTCATCAACCGTCAAACGTCCACGATCGCCTTGCAACAAACGAACAGAAGCACCGCTGTTTTTGGCAATTCCACCACCTTCGTATTTGTAAATGTGACTTTCTTCGTGACAAATCACTTCACCTCCAGGACGCACATGCACATTAATGGCAATTTGATTGGTTTGTGTTCCAGAGCTACAAAATAAAGCCGCCTCTTTCCCAAAATAAGCTGCTGCAAATTCTTGGAGTTCATTCACCGTTGGATCTTCAGAAAAAACATCATCTCCCACTGGTGCCTTAAACATGGCTTCCAACATTTCTTTTGTTGGTTTCGTAACTGTATCACTTCGAAAATCAATCATTGTTGTGCATTTTGAGGTTGAAATTACGCTTCTAAAATCAATTCTACCATCTATTTTAATTTTTTTTAGCTAATTTGAACCCATGGATTACGCAATTATCGCTCTTACAGTTCTTTTCGGGGCTGTCCTAACCTTCTTTTCTGGTTTCGGATTGGGGACTCTAATGCTTCCAGTCTTTAGTCTGTTTTTCCCCTTGCCCATTGCAGTTGGAGCAACGGCGATTGTTCACCTTTCCAACAACATTTTCAAATTTGGAATGGTTTACAAACACATTCACAAACTCACGTTACTTTCTTTCGGTTTTCCAGCTGTTTTAGCGTCTTTACTTGGTGCACTTTGCTTGAATTACTTAGCAGATCTTCCACTCGCTGGAACCTACCTCATCGGTGAGTCAGTGATTGAATTAACTTACTTAAAAATTGTAATTGGAAGTTTGATGATTTTCTTTTCCTTAATTGAACTTGTTCCGAAATTATTACCACTCGGTTCGTTGAAGAAGAATATCGTGCTTGGAGGAATTTTAAGTGGCTTTTTCGGCGGAATATCAGGACATCAAGGAGCTTTCCGTTCTGCCTTTTTAAGCAAAGCTGAATTAACGAAAGAAGAATTTGTAGCAACCTCCAATGCCATTGCCCTACTAATCGATTTGTTCAGAATTATCGTGTATTACGAAACCTTCAATTTCGCGGCACTGAGTTACAAATCGGACCTTTTAGTTGTTGGAATTGTTTGCGCATTTGTTGGAACCTTCTTTGGAAAAAAATTACTCAACAAAGTAACAATGAATGGAATCCAAAAAATTGTAGCCTATTGTTTATTGTTACTCGGAAGCTTGTTTATTGCCGGATTAATTTAAGCGCCTTAAATTCTTCTAAAATGGCACGAAAATCAAGGGATGGATTTGCAGAAATCGTAGTTTCAATCTTTGTCTGAGGATGCGTAAAACGGAGTTCTTCAGCATGTAACAGCATTTTATTCATTTGCCATCGCTCCAAGAAGAACTTATTTTGTTTGTTACATCCGTGCGGACGATCGCCAATAATGGGATAAAAAATATGTGCTAAATGCTTGCGCAACTGATGCATTCTTCCGGTTTCAGGATCCAGTTTCACCAAGGAATAACGAGAAGTTGCATGCTTCCCAAATGGAATTGGCAATTCAAACGTTTCGATTCGTTCGTAATGCGTCACTGCATCCTGCGTTTTTCCATCATCTGTTGTCAAGGCATAATCGATGGTTCCTTTTTCAGGAATAAATCCACGCACCACAGCTTTGTAGGTTTTATCAACACCTTTGTTCATGAAGGCTTGCTGCATCAACCTGTTCGTTTCTTCGTCCAATGCAAAAAGTAAAACGCCACTTGTTTTTCGATCCAATCGATGTGTTGGAAAAACTTTCCTACCCAACTGATCACGCAATAATTGAATAGCAAACTCAGAAGCATCCGCAGCAATCGGCGAACGATGCACCAACAATCCATGCGGTTTATTGATTGCTACTAAAAAGTCATCTTGATAAATGATTTCCAATAAGTTATTTTCCACATCTTCACTCATCGTTCAGCTCTCATGATTAAAAGTTCAATTGGTTCAAAAGTTAAAAGGGTTCAAAGAGTTCAAATGGTTCAAATGGTTCAAAAGTTCATCACTAATCACTAATCTCTCCTCTCTCATCATTTCTAATCACTAGTCACTAGTCACTAGTTCACTTCTTCCTTGCCACCATCAATCCATCACGAATCGGCAATAAAATCTCCTGAACACGCTCATCCTCGTGCACCATTTTATTATAATCCATTAAGATTTTCGTTTCACGGTCTAAGGAATCATAATCTTCCAATACTTTACCAGACCAAAGAACATTGTCTGCAATGATGTAGCCACCCGATTTCACTTTATCAAAAACCAAATTATAGTAATTGCAATAGTTCTTTTTGTCTGCATCAATAAAAACTAGATCAAATTCATCATCCATCTGAGCCACAACTTCCATAGCATCACCAATGATGTATTCAACTTTATCAGCGCAGTTTGCTTTTTCAATGTAGGATTGAACAAATTCTTCCAATTCTTCATTCACATCAACCGTCGTTACTTTTCCTCCTTCTTGCAAACCTTCAGCAAAGCACAATGCAGAATAGCCAGTATATGTTCCAATCTCAAGTACGCGTTTAGGCTGAATCATGTGTGACAACATACTCAACAAACGCCCTTGAAAATGTCCGCTTAACATGCGCGGCTGAAGCACTGAAACGTGTGTTCGACGATTTAAATCCGCCAACACTTCTGGTTCTTTTTCAGTATGTGCACAAACGTAATCGTCTAGTTTTGCATCGATGAATTCCATAACAACTAATTTCTTGCAAAGATGCAGAAAAGGAAACAAAACCTTGGCAACTGAGAATATTATTTGAATTTAATCTGCAACTTTGCACAATGAAAACAGTCAACAAAGAAGGATATTGCGCAATTGGAATTTTCCGTGGAAAAACAGAACACAACTTGGGAACACTTTGGCGTTCTGCTTACATTCTTGGTGCATCCTATATTTTCACTGTTGATAATAAGTACAAAAAGCAAAGCTCTGATGTGCTAAGAGCTTGGTCACGCATACCATTATTTCACTACAAAACCTTTGATGATTTACTGAATAACATTCCTTACGATTGCCGATTGGTTGGTGTAGAAATGGATGACCGAGCTGAATTTTTGCACACATTCGAGCACCCAAAACGCGCTATTTATATATTAGGAGCTGAAGGCGACGGTTTGCCAAAAGAAATTTTAGACAAATGCCATTACGTCATTAAACTACCAGGAAATTCTTCGTTAAATGTTGGTGTAACAGGAAGTATTGTCTTGCACGACCGCGCAACGAAAATGGTAACCACTTTCCCACCCGATCACAAAGAACATTAAGTTATTTCTTTTCGCTTGTAATGGTTTCAACTGCCTTATTGTATTGAAACAACCAATTGTACATTTCATCAGTTCTGAAAACACGTTCCAACGCTCCATGGTCAGCACCTGGAACAACTGTATACTTTAGGTTTTCACCGCCGTTGCATGCTTTAATCGCCTTCACCACTTTTTCAGATTCCGAGATCGGAACAGCACGATCAGCATTTCCATGTTGAATCCACAATGGAACTTGTGCCAAATTACAACCATCTTTTACATTTCCACCACCGCAAAGCGCAACGGCTGCTGTAACAATTTCTGGATAAGCACCCGCAAAATGTAAGGTTCCGTAACCTCCCAAACTCATTCCTGCAACATACACACGGTTTGTATCCGTTTTGTACTGTTTTTGAACATACTGCAACACATGTAAAATCTTTTCAGGCTCCCATGATTTACCTGCTGGAACTTGTGGAGCAATCACAATCGCTGGAATTGAACGTCCTTTATCGATTTCATGAATAACCCCATATTTGCGCACCAAAGCTAAATCCGAACCCGATAAACTTTTACCGTGTAAGAAAATTAATACCGGTGGATTATTTTGTAAAATACTATCCGCTGGAAGCGATAACCAAAAGTTATAATCTGATTTTCCCTTTTCCTCTGTCAATTGCCCAAAAGCTCCTGAAATCAATGAAACAAAGAAAAGAATAAGAAATGTCGTTTTTTTCATAGGACGGCAAAGATAGTGATAATGAGAGGAATGAAATGTTAAAAAACGTCAACACGTTGTTTTGAACATGGAGCATAGAACATGGAACATAGATTATGAAGGATAGAGTAAAAAAAAGATAAAGTCCTTTAGCGAAGCGGTCTTGAAGTCTTGAATTCTTTTGTCCTAATCACCCAAACCAAACATCCTGAATCATCTCAAACCCCGCCTTTTCGTTGATACGTTGAATAATCACCTGTTTTCCATACGACAATTCATCACGCATAACAGAAGAATCCATCGTGAGGTACAAGACCTTATTTTTGATTTTTATTTCTTTCGTCCGATTTGCCACTGCAATTCCCATCATTTCCGGCCACGCATCAATAATGTCCAATTCCTTCATTTTACCGTCTAAACGATAAGCACGCAATAATTTATCAATCACTTCACTCAATGGAGCTTCATTGGAAGTACGTTTTAATTCATCTTTGTTCATACTTCTTGTGTTACGTGTGAGGGCAGTTCAACGACAATTCCTTGATCAACAGAAAACAACTTGCTTTCAAATTCACCCGTTTGAAAAATGGCACGAATACGATCTTCATCTGTATCGGTTACCAATACTTGTCCAAAATAATGATTCGAAACCAAGGCCAATAACTTAGCGACACGGGTTTGATCCAATTTATCAAAAATATCATCCAATAAAAGTACAGGATGCACATTCAAATGCTTTTTCAACCAATCGTACTGTGCCAAGCGCAAAGCAATGATAAACGATTTCTGCTGTCCTTGTGAACCAAACTTTTTAATCGGATGACCTTTTATCGTAAACAACAAATCATCTTTGTGTGTACCTGCATTCGAATAATGCGTTATCGCGTCTTTTTTCTCGTATTGAATCAACAAGTCCTCAAACGATTGATCATTCAGTTGAGAACGATAATCCAAATGAACTTCTTCACTTTCCAAGCCAATGTAATGATAGCGTTCTTGAAAAACAGGAATAAATTCCTCTAAAAACGCTTTACGTTTCTCATGAATCGCCGTTCCAGTTTTAATCAATTGCTCATTCCATACTTCGATGGACTCACGATCAAACAAACCATGATCGTACATATTGCGCAACAAAGCATTTCGTTGATCCAAAATCTTTGCGTAGCGCTGAATATTGTCCAAATACTGGCGATCGAACTGAGAAATAATTCCATCCATCCATTTTCTGCGCAATTCACTTCCCTCAGAAATTAAATCACGATCATACGGGGAAATCATTACTGCGGGAAATTGACCTATGTGATCGGCTAATTTTTCGTATTCTTTCTTATTGCGTTTGAACACTTTTTTCGCACCACTTTTTACGGCACAATGAATCGCAATATCTTGATCGTCCTTGCTCCATGTTCCTTGAATGGCAAAAAACGCTTGATCGAAGCGAATATTCTGACGATCCATTACATTCATGTACGACTTGCAAAGACTCAAATAATGAACTGCATCCAAGATGTTTGTCTTCCCGGAACCATTCTTCCCAACAAAACAATTGACATTCGAAGACAAGGCTATTTCAGCTTCTTCGTAATTCTTAAAATTGATGAGATGGATGGATTTTAAATGCATTGACACAAATTTAAACCAATTTTTGCTCGCTCCGAATTTTTAGTGATTTTGTTTTAAATTGTCTTTAAGCACAATCTTGTTGAAAACTTCGCTTTTGTTAATCAAAAAAAAAACTATTTTTGCAGGGCTAAATTTGCAGATAATGTTAGAAAATTTTTCAGTACAAGAAATTAAAAGACAATTAGAGTCAAACAAGAATATGCGTTTCGTCACTTACGGAGTGGGTGGTTTACTTGTTTTAGTAATCGGATATTTCGCATACATTCAATTCATGTGGAAGCCTGACAATGAGAAATCGAAAGATGCTTATTGGATTGGTTTGAACTACGCAAGTCAAGATTCAACTGACTTAGCAATTGATGCGTTGAAACCAGTTGTTAAAAAATACGATGGTAAAATTGGTGGTGAAAACGCGCAATTTATCTTAGGAAGACAATACATGTCAAAAGGTGAATTCAAAAAAGCATTGACTGAATTAGAAGGTGTAGACGTTGAAGATACGTATGTTTCTGCGATGGCAATTGGACTTCAAGGAGATTGCTACAGTGAAATGAAAGATTTCAAAACGGCAACTGAGAAATATTTAGAAGCAGCTGGATTGAATGAAAACGAAATGACAACTCCAATGTATTTGTTCAAAGCTGGATTAACAGCTGAGAAAACAAGTGATTTCGATACAGCAGTTGATTGTTACAAAAAAATTCAAGACGATTATCCTCAATTTGGTTCTCAAAAATCAATTGAAAAATACATCGCTCGATCTTCAAGCAAAACAACAAAAAAATAAATGGCTACTGCATTACGCAATCTGTCAGAATACGATAAGGACTTTGTTCCAAACGGTGCCGATTTTAAAGTCGGCATTGTTGTTTCTGAATGGAACGATTCAATTACCTTGAATCTGTTAAAAGGTGCTAAAGAAGCATTGTTAGACAATGGTGTAAAAGAAGAAAACATTTTGGTGCGTTTTGTTCCAGGTGCTTTCGAACTTCCATTGGGAGCTCAATACATGTGTGAATTTACAGATGTAGATGGCGTTGTTGCCATTGGAGTTGTTATTCAAGGTGAAACAAAACACTTTGACTTTGTATGCGACGGTGCAACACAAGGAATCAAAGACATCAATCTAAAATACAATACGCCAGTTGCCTTCTGTTTATTGACAGACAACAACATACAGCAATCGATAGACCGTTCAGGTGGCAAACATGGTAATAAAGGGATTGAATGCGCCATTGCTTGCATGAAAATGATTGATTTAAAACGTCAATTTAAGTCAGTCGGAAAAATTGGCTATTCTAAATAATGCAAAAGAAAAAAATAATCTAATTTTCTGATCAATTGAATCATGAATCATAAATCATGAATCATAAATTATAAATTCCTAAAGTCTAAAACATGACATTAATAAAATCAATCTCTGGAATCCGCGGAACGATTGGCGGAAAAGTAGATCAAGGATTGACACCAATTGATGCAGTTAAATTCGCTGCAGCTTATGGTACTTGGTTGAAAAACAGAAATGCGGGAAGCAAAATCAAAGTCGTAATTGGGCGTGATGCGCGTATCTCTGGGCAAATGATTTCTGACTTGGTTATTTCAACCTTGGTTGGCTTAGGAATTGATGTTGTAAACTTAGGATTATCGACTACCCCAACAGTTGAAGTGGCTGTTCCAATGGAAAATGCGCACGGTGGAATCATTCTAACCGCAAGTCACAATCCAAAACAATGGAATGCATTAAAATTATTGAACGAAAAAGGTGAATTCATTTCTGGTGCTGACGGTGAAGCTGTTTTAGCGATTGCTGAAGCTGAAAGTTTTGAATTTGCAGAAGTGGATGATTTAGGAAAAGTTAGTCAAGATGATTCCTATTTACAAAAACACATTGATGCAATTTTAGCCTTGCCATTGGTGGATAAAAAAGCAATTGAAGCAGCTAATTTCTCAGTGGTTGTTGATGCTGTTAACTCTACCGGTGGAATATTTGTTCCAGCGCTTTTAGAAGCCTTGGGAGTTAAAAACACCACGAAACTTTATTGTGATCCAACCGGACATTTTCCTCACAATCCAGAACCATTGCCAGAACATTTAACTGATTTGGCGGCTAAAATTAAGGAAGTTGGAGCTGATGTTGGTATTACTGTAGATCCAGATGTTGACCGTTTAGCGCTTGTTTGCGAAGATGGTTCGATGTTCGGTGAAGAATATACCCTGGTTGCAGTTGCTGATTATGTATTAACACATACGCCAGGAGCAACCGTATCAAACTTATCTTCTACACGTGCTTTGCGTGATATTACAGAAGACCGTGGTTTATTGTACAGTGCAGCGGCAGTTGGTGAAGTCAACGTAGTGACAAAAATGAAAGAAACGAATGCTGTAATCGGTGGTGAAGGAAATGGTGGTGTCATCTATCCTGAATTGCATTACGGACGTGATTCATTGGTTGGAATTGCTTTGTTTTTGAGTCATTTGGCGCACAAAAAAATGAAAGTTTCAGAATTGCGTGATAGCTATCCGAAATACACGATTTCGAAAAATAAAATTGAATTAACGCCAGACATCGATGTAGATCAATTGTTGATGCACATGACAATCAACTATGCACACGAAGAAGTTGATACAACGGATGGTGTTAAAATTTACATCGGAAAAGAATGGGTTCACTTGCGTAAAAGTAATACTGAGCCAATCATTCGAATTTATTCTGAAAGTCAAAATGAGCAAATGGCAAATGATCTTGCTGAACGCATCATTCTTGAAATAAAAGCATTGATTTAATTCAATCAATTGAATTAAAAGAGATTTTCCGAAAAGGTCTGCTTCTAAATACCAGAAGAAGGTTTTTAAAAGGGCTAAAATGCGAGGCGTTAAGAATGAAGCAATGGGAGTTTACCTAAGTAAATGACCATTGGTGAAATTTGAAAACAACGAAGCAGTTTCGTTCTTTCACACTCGTCAAAGGTTTTAAAAAGGACTAAAATGCGAGGCGTTAAGAATGAAGCAATGGGAGTTTACCTAAGTAAATGACCATTGGTGAAATTTGAAAACAACGAAGCAGTTTCGTTCTTTTTAAACACCTTTCTTTTCATGGTATCTGAACTTGTTCTCCCAAAAAAGTCGGCTCAACATTCAATTTCACTTCAAAGTATGCTTTGACACAGGCAAAAAACTCTCTGAACTTGGTTTTTATACCATACATTTTTCGCACATCAGTAGCATCAAATCCATAAGCTTCCAACCCAAAACGTCGCGCAATGTAAACCGCTCGTTGATTGTGAAAGTGTTGTGAAATGACAACAAATTGTTTTTGACCAAAAATCTTCCAAGCTCGAAGCACAGAATCATAGGTATCAAACCCTGCGTAATCTAGAAAAATATGTTCGGTAGGAATTCCACGGGCAATCAATTCTTGTTTCATATCTTCAGGTTCGTTGTAATCCTTACTCCCATTATCACCACTGATGAGAACATTTTTTATTTTCCCAGATTCATACAGCTTCACGCAAGCATCAATTCGATGAAAGAAATACGCGTTTTCAGAACCTCCTCTTAAATTACGACTCGTTCCAAGCAATAACCCAGTTTTCACTTCAGGCATTTTTTCAACATCCGAAAAAAGAAAGGCCTTGCTTTCATAATAGACAGAAAAATTTGACCAACACGCAATAAACACACCTAAAAAAAATGTATAAATCATTACTTTCTTCCATCTGATTTTCTGCATGTTATATTTTTTTATCGTGAAATGTTAAAATTTATTTGAACCAAATTTAACGCATTCTGTACCGCCACTCTGAAATGACACTCGCGAAGTTAACAACGAATTAAATTAAAACGTAAAAATATGAAAAAGGTCATCGGTATTGTACTTGTTATGCTGGCAGCATTTTCGCTCCAAGCCAACGACAAAGAAATTGTAAAACCTACTTTAACGGAAGTAACGGTTTATGCTCAAGGAGCTCAGCTTTTCCAGAAAGCAAATTATACAATTAAACCAGGAATCACAGAAGTCATCATTGAAGGTGTTAGTCCTTACATAGACGCAAATAGTCTTCAAGTAAAAGCAACAGGTGCGGCAGTAATAATTGATTCGAAATACTCCCTTTTCTACCCAACACCTGAAGAAGTAAGCTTAGAAGGCCTTCCACTGAAAATTCGTAAAGACATTCAATTGTTGGAAGATTCATTAAAAATGTTGGGTTACGATATTCAAGACATCCAAGATGAAATTGATGTATTAACAGCGACAAAGAACATTTTGGCAAACAACGGAGCAATTCGTGGACAAGGAAAAGTCAATGATTCCATCAATTTATTGAAGCAAGCAGTGGATTATTACACCGTTAAAATGACTGAAATCAATAAAAAACTGTTGACACTAAACAAACGCAAAGCAGAGAAATACGAGAAAAAACGTGCGATGGAAGATCGCTTATTGAAATTAAGACAGCACCAATCCAGCACAGGCGCCGACGTTAAAGATCAAGGTCCAATTCACCGCGTTGTCGTTACATTTTCAGCTAAAGAGTTGGTTACAGGTAAAATCACCGTTTCCTATCTTGTTTCGGAAGCTGGCTGGGTTCCAATGTACGATTTGCGCAGCGATGGTTTGACTTCGAAAATCAATTTAACGTACAAAGCTCAAGTTTTCCAAAACTCAGGTTTAGACTGGGACAATGTGAAATTGAACATTTCGACAAACAATCCTTATCAAAATAAAACGAAACCGGAATTACATCCTTGGTACATTGATTACTATGCATACCGCAACGATTATTACAAAGATCAAAATGCGCCGTCGGTAATGGAGAAAAAAATGGAAGCCGCTGGTTATGCATACACCAATTCAATTTCTACAAAAGGATTAGCAGAAGTTAACGCAGAAACATCTGCCATGTTTGTGAGCACAGTTCGCCAATTGACTTCGGCAGAATTTAAAATTGATTTACCGTATTCAATAAAATCTGATAATGAGCAACACATGGTCTTAATCAAAGTTGTTGATATGGATGCGAACTACAAATATTACACGGTTCCAAAATTGGATAACTCAGTTTATTTGGTGGCTCAATTGTCAAAATTGGATGAATTAGGATTGGTTCCAGCACAAGCAAACATTTTCTTCGATGGAAGTTATGTTGGTGAAACATACATTGATCCAACAACAATGGACGATACCTTGAACCTAAGTTTAGGCAGAGATCCAAACATCGTTGTGAAACGTACCTTATTGAAGAAAGACTGTAAAGAGCGAATTGTAGGCGATAAAAAAGAGAAAACAATGTCCTATTCAATTGAAGTGAAAAACTTGAAAGCGACGCCAATTGATATCATTGTTCAAGATCAAATTCCAATCACTACAAACAGTGAGATTTTAATTGAACCAGGAGATTTAGGTAAAGGAAATCGAGAGGAAACAACTGGAATCGTTGAGTGGACTTATTCACTTAAACCGAAAGAAAGTAAACTGATCAATTTCAGTTACAAGGTAACCCATAAAAAAGAAATTAATTTACCACAATATTAATCTGCTACCAGCAAATGAAGGGGAACTCGAAAGGGTTCCCTTTTTTGGTTTAAACCTGAGGTCGTTTATTATTTTAAGGTCAGACCGCATATAAATGGCTAGATTCAACTAAAACGAAAGAGCAATAATCAATTATTGTGAATGAGTTTTAGGAAGAAAATGGCTGTTTATATGTGGATTCAACTTAAAACTTTCCACTTTAAATTGATTGCTTGTCGTTGTCATTAGTTGCTTTATCCAGCTAAAACTTCAAAATCATTTCTAGATCCATCATTTAAAATGATATCTGAACTTCAAAAGAATAATCGAACTAAGGTTTTGAATAATAAAGGTATATTTGTTTTAATGATTTTAGAATTGAAAAAATGGTTGTCGGAAAATAAATTAGCAAGTTTTACCTTGCTGTTGTTCGGACTCATTTATTGCAGTATTTCACTTATTAATCATTACAATTTTCGAACTGCCGCCCTGGATTTAGGAATGTTCAATCATGCCTTGTATTCCTTTTCGCATGGCAGAATGAATCATTTCACCTTGGATTTAGAAGCTTTTGGACCGAATTATTTTGCCGACCACTTCTCGCCCATCACTTTATTGTACGTTCCATTTTACTACATTTTTGGATCTTGGACCTTATTAATAATCCAAATTGCTTCCATACTTTTTGGCGCTTGGGGAAGCTATAAAGTCGCACAACACAAGCTTCAATTCGCGAAAAAACCAGTTTATATTTTAGTCTTCTTTTTAGCACAGTGGGCAATCATTTCGGCATTGTCGTTTGATTTTCATAACAATGTAGTTGCTGCAATGCTTGTTCCTTGGTTGTATTATTACTACCTCAAACAAGAAAAGGGAAAAGTAATTTTGTTTTTTGTTCTTATGCTAATTTGCAAGGAAAACATTGCACTTTGGTTGGTCTTTATTCTAATTGGTTTTATGCTTGAAAATGGAATCAAATCCTTTTTTAAACAGTTCACTACCTTTCTGAAATTTGAAATCCCACTAATCCTTTTAGCTGCCATCTATTTCTACGTGATTGTCGGAAAAGTAATGCCTGCCCTTGCGGATGGACACGCAGTAAATCAAATTGCACGTTTTGGACATCTTGGTGATTCAATCGGAGAAATCATCAAATTCGTTTTCACGCATCCATTTGATACAATTAGGATGTTCTTTGAAAGCACGATGGATGATCCAATTTCCTTTGGAATCAAAAAAGAATTACACTTGGTGATTTTATTTTCAGGTGGAATTGCACTATTGTTACGTCCCGCTTATTTCATAATGTTGATTCCAATTTATGCGCAAAAATTATTAGCAGCTGATTTTGGATTTTGGGGAATTAGTGGCCAATATTCCATTGAATACACGCCAATATTAACACTCGCTTTCATTGATTTATTGAAAGTCATGCGCAATTGGAAATCCAAAAGTGCTTTTATATATCTCTCAGTTATTCTTGTGATTGGAACAAATTTAGTTACACTTCGAACGCGTAAAACACCGTGGTACGATCGAACTACTTCAGATTTCACGAGTAAAATTCATTATTCATCTGATGGTTTAAACGTTTCTTATTTACGCCAAGAATTAGCAAAAATTCCAAGTGACATTCCCCTTTCCGTGATGTCTTGCTTGGCTCCGCATTTAGCAAATCGGGATAAAATTTATCATTTTCCGGTGATTAAAGATGCTGAAATGATCGTAGTTCTGAGAGACAAACGCTCATTCTACCCGCTTAGCAAGGAAGATTTTGAAAAGAAAATCAAGGAACTTATTGACTCAAAAGAATACAAACTGGTAAAAGATGAATATCTCTTACTGATTTTGAAAAAAGTTAAACATTCAGCCAAATAAATCGTTTATAGTTCAAACAAACACAATGAAAAAATTCGAAATTCCAGAATTCTATCGTTCGCCGATTATCAGTCAAGTAAAGGCAAAACGAAAACTTGAAGATCCGCGCAAAAAGGATTTCACTCCAAGTCTATTGGATTTTGGAACTGTTCGTTTTTACATTGCACGCCATTTTGGTTTTTGTTACGGCGTAGAAAATGCCATCGAAATTGCTTATCAAGCCATTGCAGAAAATCCAGACAAACGTATTTTTCTCTTGAGTCAAATGATCCACAATCCTGCTGTGAATGCTGATTTATTGAGTCATGGAATTCAATTTATTCAAGACACAAAAGGAAATCAATTGATTCCATGGAATGATTTGCATGCAGATGATATTGTTATAATTCCAGCCTTTGGTACGACCTTAGAAATTGAATCAATTCTATCGGATATAGGAGTGAATGTTTCCAAATACAATACAACGTGTCCATTCGTAGAAAAAGTTTGGAATCGTTCAGAAAAACTAGGTTCCGACGAGCATACGATTATCATTCACGGTAAACACAATCATGAAGAAACACGTGCAACCTTCTCCCATAGCCAAGAAAATGCTCCAGCCTTAATACTTAAAAATCTGGAAGAAGCAAAGTTGTTGGGAGAATTAATTCTGGGACAACGATCAACTAGTGACTTCTATGAATTATTTGACGGCAAATATTCACAAGGTTTTGAACCAGAAAAGCACTTAACTAAAATTGGTGTTGTGAATCAAACAACAATGTTGGCCACCGAAACACAGGAAATTACAGATTATTTGCGTGAGGTTATGATTCAAAAATACGGTGAAGAAACGATCAAAGAACACATTGCTGATACGCGTGACACCTTATGTTATGCAACGAACGACAATCAATCCGCAACCTACGGTTTACTTGAAAAAGAAGCTGATTTCGCTTTGGTAGTTGGTGGATACAACAGTTCAAATACCACGCATCTGGTTGAATTATTAGAAGAAAAGTTCACTACTTATTTTATAAAAGACAAAGAAGAACTTGCAGACGCACAAACCATTCATTCGTTCAACATTCACACGCATGAATTAGAAACCTTGGCGTTCAAATTGCAAGAACTTGAACAGCCGACAATTATCATTACTTCAGGAGCATCTTGTCCAGATTCAATTGTCGATGCTGTAATCCAACGTATTCTTGAATTGAAGCAAGTAACACTGCCTATTCAAACTGCGATTGACCAATTTCTTTCAGTAAAATCTGAAAATTGATCGATTTTACATTGTCTTTCTTTATTTTTAAAGCAAAATAAGCAGCACACTATGGAACGATTTATCAATATTTTGATAATCGACGATAACGAAAGAAATCAAAAAGGCCTGAAAGAAATTCTGACGGGTGGAGGAAATAATGTGCTCATTGCAGAATCGATTCACGATGCCTTGCCGATTTTACAGCAAAAAGACATTGGAATTTTATTGATCAACATTGATAATCCGTATTCTGGAGGACTTGAAATTTTGCAAACGCTCAAAGACGGTTCACAAGGAAAAAGCAGTTATAAAATTGTTGTGACTGCCGATTCAGCTTCAGGTGCGCGAATGGTAAAAGGACTGAATGAAGGTGCTGTCGATTACATCACGACTCCTTTCAACCCAAATCTCATTCGAGCCAAAATTGAAGTTTTCAAATCACTTTATTACAAAGATCAACGCATCAATCAACTCCTGAACAATATTTTTCCTGCTACTGTACTTGAAGACTTGAATGCGAACAATAAATTTTCACCAAGAAGGTTTGATAATGGTATTGTACTTTTTACCGATTTCGTAGACTTCTCCATGAAAGCAAGAGATATCAATCCAATTCGTTTGCTAAAAAAATTGGAATACTATTTTACCAAGTTTGATGAAATTATCGATCGCTACAAACTTGAGAAGATCAAAACCATTGGAGATGCTTATATGGCCTTGGCTGGTGTTACAGAAAACCATCCTGAACCTGCAATTCGAGCATGTTTAGCGGCATTGGAAATTCGTGATTTCATGCAAACAGAAAAAGATATCGCACGAGCGATGAATCGCGATTTCTGGGAAGTTCGCGTTGGAATACACAAAGGTCCGCTCGTTGCAGGAATTATTGGAACAAGTAAAATTAGTTTTGACGTTTGGGGAGATTCCGTAAACATAGCCGCACGCGCGGAATCAGGGTCCAAGCCTGGTTACATTTCCATTACAAAAAACATTGCTGAGGATGTTGCTGAATACATGAACCTTGAACATCGTGGTCCTGTTTCGATTCACAAACGCGGTGGAGACATTGAAATGTTCTATTTAGAGAATTTGAAATTAGAACACTGTTTGTACGGCGAAGGGAAATTAGCTTCAACCGAACTTCGACTCAAATGTGGTTTATCTTCGATTGATTTTCTTCACATGCGCATGGACATTGTGAATCGCTTAAAAGCCTTATTGCCGGACGAAGTTGTTTACCACGACATTGCTCATACCATCAACGTAGAAAAGGCTGCCTATCGTTTTGCCAAATTAGAAGGACTCGACGAGGAAGCAATTTTATTGTTACGGACAGCAGTATTGTACCACGATGCTGGTTTTATGGTTGAATACCACAACAATGAACCGTATGGGATTAAAATGGCTCAATCTTCTCTACCAAAATTCGGATATTCCGATGCACAAATAGAGACAATCACTTCGATTATTGCTTCAACGGCTTCACATTCGAAACCAAGCAATTTATTGGAGAAAATAATGTGTGATGCCGACCACGATTATTTGGGAAGAGCAGATTATTTCAACGTAGCAAAAAAATTACGCAAAGAATTAGAAAATTACAATCATGTGATGTCCGACATCGAGTGGATTGAATTTCAATTGCATTATTTGGAAAATATCCATCGCTTTTACACTGATACAGCAAAGAACATTCGCCTTCAAGCAAAAAAATCACGCATAGAAGAATTAAAAATACAACTCAAAGAACTTAAAGCGCAGTCATGAAAATTTATACAAAGAAAGGAGACAATGGAACCACTGGATTAATTGGTGGAACGCGAATTTTAAAAAGCTCTTTACGCATTGAAGCGTACGGAACAATTGATGAACTGAATTCATACATCGGCTTAGTGCGCGACCAAGACATTCATGAATCCTACAAAAAACAATTAATTGAAATCCAAGACCGCTTGTTCACCATCGGTTCTAGTCTAGCTGCAGATCCAGAAAAATCAACGATGAAGATTCCTGATTTGCATTCATCAGACATCGAATTGCTCGAAAAATGGATGGATGAAATGGAAGAAGTATTGCCTGAGATGAAAAATTTTGTACTTCCAGGAGGACATCAAACTGTTTCTTTTTGTCATGTAGCTCGTTGTGTTTGTCGCCGTGGTGAACGCATCATAGTAGATTTGAATCAGCACGAGTTTGTAGCTGAACTTGTCATTTCATATATCAATCGATTAAGTGATTACTTATTTGTTCTAAGTAGAAAAATCACACTTGACTTAGGGGCAGTTGAACAACCTTGGCAACCGAGAATGTAAAATTGAACAAATTGTTAATAAAAGAATTTCAATCTTTTAGGCTGCAAATTTGGAAAGTTTGAAAATAAAATTACTTTTGCGCAAAATTAACCATTAAAAAGAGGAAAGATGTACTGGACTTTAGAATTGGCATCCTATCTGGAAGACGCTCCGTGGCCTGCGGCTAAGGATGAATTAATTGATTTCGCAATTAGAACTGGAGCTCCTCTTGAAGTAGTAGAGAATTTACAAGATTTGGAGGACGAAGGTGATATTTACGAAAGTATCGAAGAAATTTGGCCAGATTACCCTTCTCGTGAAGATTTTCTGTTCAACGAGGACGAATATTAAAACAATAGATCCCATCACGAAAGTCGATGGGATTTTTTTTGTCCTAATTTTTGTATTTTTCAACTATGAATTTTTTAGGACATCTCTATTTCTCAAACAACAATCTTGAACTCATGTATGCCAACCTCTTTGGCGACCATGTTAAAGGAAGTGATTATTCACATTTCCCTGAAATTGTTCAAACTGGAATTACCCTTCACCGTTCAATTGACAATTACATCGATCACCACCCCAAAGTTGTTGAATTAATGCACAAACTCTATCCTGAACTACCAAAAGTTACAGGAATCGCCATTGACCTTTTTTTCGATCATTTGTTAGCCATTCATTGGAAAAAGTACCATTCAGATGAATATTTTGAATTCTTAGAAACCTTTTATTCCTATTCCCCTCAAAATTGGGATTCTTTTTCTCCCCATTTTCAGACATTAATCACAGCAATGAAAGAACGAAAATGGATGAATTATTACCCACAATTTGAAGGACTCGTAAAAGCAACCCAAGGAGTTGGTTCACGAATTTCATTTCCCAACAAATTACCTATGGCATCTAGTGTATTTCTAGGCCATAGGGATGAAATTGAAACCTGTTTTCAACTTTTTATGAAAGATGCCATAGAGTATTTCAATCATAAATACATTGAGTTAAATAACAAATAACTGAAGTCCTTTCTTCCTTTTTGAAATCATTTATTGATTCGTCAACGAACTTATCCAATCCTTAATTGTTCAAGTAAGAAAAATGATTTGCACTACTTAGGTCGTTCTTGATTTTTTTAGTCTTATCTTGCGAGAATTACTTCAGATGTTAAATTATACCACAAAAGTAAAAAACGATAATGCTGAATGGGTTACTTTCATTCACGGAGCTGGAGGAAGTAGTTCTATCTGGTATAAGCAAATTCGCGAATTCTCAAAACACTTTAATGTTTTGTTAATTGACCTTCGTGGACACGGCAAATCAAAAAACCCAATTCAGGAAACAATTAAAAAATACACATTTGAAAGAATTGGAAATGAAGTTGTTGAAGTATTGCATCATTTAAAGATTATATCAACACATTTTATTGGAATTTCGCTTGGCACAATCATTATTCGAGATATTTCCGAACGCTTTCAACACCTTAGTAAAAGCATGATTCTCGGAGGCGCTGTAATGAAACTCAATTTCCGGGGTCAAATTTTGATGCGTCTGGGAGCCACGTTTAAATCGGTGATTCCCTACTTAGTTTTGTACCGTTTTTTTGCATTCGTAATTATGCCGAAAAGATCTCATCGTGAGTCGCGCAATTTATTTATTAATGAAGCAAAAAAATTGTATCAAAAAGAGTTCAAACGTTGGTTTACACTTATTGCTCAAATAAATCCACTTCTTTCTTTTTTCAGAATTAAAGATTGTGGTATTCCAACACTTTATGTTATGGGGTCAGAAGACCATATGTTTCTTCCATCAATCAGTAAACTAGTAAAAAATCATTCATCTTCCGAACTACATATCATACCAAATTGTGGCCATGTAGTTAACGTTGAACAAGCTGAATTATTCAATGAAAAAGTCATACATTTCATCAAAGCTCTAAGGCTGTCGACACATTGATTTCGCATCAATTCTTTTGATTCAATTTGCCAAAGTTCCTTAAAACTAAATGCTCTTTTACTGAAGCAAACAATTTTTGTTGTAATTTGCGCTCCTATTGTTCAAGTGAATGCTTAGAAAATTTAGTTTTTATATTCCCGCACTTTGGTGCTTTCTACTACTTGTAACACTTACAAATTGTTCAAGTGATACTGAAAAAGTAGAGGTATTTGAACACCCATCAGTCGATATCGATTTACCTGAAATCATTAAACGAGGAAAACTAACAGTTCTAGCAGAAAACAGTTCAACTTCCTTTTTCATCTATCGTGGCAGAAAAATGGGCTTTGAATATGAAATATTGAAGGAATTCGCGCGAGAAATTGGAGTGACTTTAGAAGTTAAAATTGTTAGCAACCTAGACAATTTAACTGAAATGCTCAACAACGGTGAAGGTGATATCATCGCCTGTAATTACACAGTAACGCGGGAACGAAATAAATCAATCGACTTTTCAATACCGTTTCTAAGAACACCGCAAGTTTTAATTCAACGGAAACCAGAAGGGTGGGAAAAAATGTCAGCTACTCAAATCGAGAAATTCATGTTGCGCGACCCTTCAAAATTAGCGAAACGTGAAGTACATGTTTGGAAAAATTCCAGTTATTTCCAACGATTAAGTAGCTTACAAGATGAAATTGGTGATACCATATTAATCAAAGAAGAAGATGGATTGTTGAGCTCTGAAGAAATGATTGAAATGGTTTCAGAAGGTTTGATTGACTATACAGTTACAGAAGAGAATATTGCGCGTGTAAATCAACGCTTCTTTGATAACATAGACTGTAAAACAGCTTTATCGGTAAAACAAAAAATTGCTTTTGGACTGCGCAAATCAAGTCCTTTGCTGAATGCTCGTCTGGATAAATGGCTCAGTCAGTTCATGGTCAAAAAGACATTCAAGCACATCAAAGAAAAGTATTTTGATTTCAAAAATATGCCAGTAAATGCAAGCGATTTTGTTGCAGCCGTAAAAGATGGACAACTTTCAGCTTTTGATGCTTCATTTAAACGAGCGGCCCTAAAATACAATTTCGATTGGCGTCTCTTAGCGGCAATTGCTTATCACGAATCAAAATTTAATCCTTACGTTCGTGGATTTGGTGGAGCTTATGGTATGATGCAATTTATGCCGCACGTTGGACCAAAATTCGGTGTTTATCCTGGCTCTTCTCCTGAAGTTCAAATTATGGGAGGAATGAAAAAAATAAGTAAAGACTTTAACTCTTGGAGCGAAATTCCAGATGTTAGCCAACGCCAAAAATTCACGTTAGCAACCTATAACGCCGGAAGAGGACACATTGAAGATGCACAGCGTTTGGCGAAAAAACATGGATTGAATCCATTGGTTTGGGATGAGAATGTTGAGAAAATGATGCTCAACCTTTCAAAAGGTCAATATTACCGTGATCCAGTTGTGAAAAATGGAGCTTTAAGAGGAACACGTACTTACAATTATGTACGCACGATCTACGCACGATTCGAAGAATGGAAATCTGTCTATAAATAAGATTCTATTTCAGCTTAGAATTCTAGTTCTCTGTAATTCTTCATCTCACTGAAAAGCTTATTTTTGCAAGAAAAAAAGCATCAAACGTTTATTTGTCATAGAAGGTCCAACTGCAAGTGGTAAAACAGCTCTAAGCATTGCCCTTGCCAAGCATTTCTCAACCGTAATACTTTCAGCAGATTCGAGACAGTTTTACAAAGAAATTGCCATTGGAACTGCAAAACCAAGTTTAGACGAACAAGAAGGCATTCCACATTATTTCATCGATTCCCATTCAATTGAAGAAGAATTCACCGCTGCACAGTTTGAAAAAGCAGCTAATGAAGTGTTGGAAATGGAATTTTTAAATCACGATCAACTAGTTTTAGTTGGTGGTTCAGGCATGTTCATCGATGCTTTGTGTTATGGATTGGACGAAATTCCAGCGGATAAAGCACTTCGAGAAGCCTTAACTGTTGAACTAGAAGAAAAAGGATTAACTGCTTTACTGAATGAGTTGAAAGCAAAGGATCCAGAATTTTACGAACAAGTGGATCAAAAAAATCCCGTTCGAGTGCTTCGCGCAATTGAAGTAATTCGATTAACTGGTAAAACGTTCACCGAAATGCGAAAATCCACTCAGAAGCAACACCCATTCGAAATTGTTCGTTTCATCATTGATCATGAGCGCGAAAAACTCTATCAACGAATCAATTTACGGGTCGATTTAATGATGGAAAATGGCTTGTTGGAAGAGGTAAAATCCGTCTATTCAAAAAAGCACTTAAATTCCTTACGAACCGTTGGTTACAGTGAATTATTTGATTTCTTGGATAATAAAATCAATTTAACTGAAGCCGTTGAATTAATCAAACAGAATTCACGTCGTTACGCAAAAAGACAATTAACTTGGTTTAGAAAACATACTGAAGCGCATTTAATTCCGTTTGACACAACAGATCAGATGCTTTTAAAAGTTCTAAATCAGCTTGATAACAACTAATTACTTGTTTCAACTTCTTTTGGAACGATTCTTGAAAATAACCCAGTGAAAAAACAAATTTGACCGTTATGAAAATTGTTCTCGACCACATCATGCCTGTTCCTTTGGCATCCATTCAGCACAGCGCTGATAGTATTTGGGGAAATTTTATCGAACTCAATCATGGCGAAAAAACGCTCTTGAACGCTTCAAGTGGAAAAGGAAAATCAACATTTACATTAACAACAATTGGACTTCGAAACGATTACGAAGGAAAAATCACGTACAATGGAGAAGACATTCGCACCTTTTCTCCACTCGATTGGGCAAAAATCCGTCAAGAAAAAATAGCAGTGGTTTTTCAAGATTTACAATTGTTTCCGAATTTAACGGTAGCAGAGAATTTAATGCTCAAAAACAGTTTGCATCCTGTTTACTCTGAAAAAGAGTTGATTCAATTGCTTGAACGTTTGGAAATCGACAATAAATGGTCGCAACAATGTGGATTATTATCCATGGGACAGCAACAACGAGTGGCGATTATTCGCGCACTTTGTCAACCATTCGAATTGATTCTCTTAGATGAACCATTTTCACATTTGGATGAAGAAAACACGCAACGATGTATTCAGATGATTAACGAACGGTGTGATGAATTAAAAGCTGGTTTCGTGCTCACTTCGTTAGGAGATACGCATCAATTCAATTACGATAAAGAACTTAAACTGTAAGGCCATGTTAAATAAATTGCTCTTTAAAAATCAAGACATTAAGCAATTGATTATTGCAGTCATTGGTGCATTTTTAGGAATTACCTTTTTAATTACTTCGATTCATTACTTAATTAAGGTAAACGAATTTGGTAAAGGTTCAGAAATACTTGGTCCAAACACGGTTATCGTTCAAAAAAAGGTTTCGAATTCAACGTCTTTAAACATGACAAAAACGGATTTTTCGGAAAACGAAATCAAAAAATACAAGGCAATGCCGTTTATTTTGGATGTCAAACCTGTCATTAGCAACAACTTTGATGTTTCATTCGAAACCGCAGACCCGATGGTTCCGCGATTCAGAACGGATGTTTTTATTCAAACCGTTGATCCTAAATTCTTAGATGTTAAATCAAAAAAATGGCATTGGAAAAAAGGGGACAAATTTGTGCCAATCATTATGCCTCGTGAATTCTTGGTCATGTTAAATACCTTTATGAGTGCGCAGGACATTCCTCAAATTTCAGATGAATTGGCAAAAGACATCAACTTTAAATTTACCTTGAAAAAAGATGATGGAAAAGAATGGGTCGATGCTCGCATTATTGGTTTCACGAATGAAGTATCGTCAATACTTGTCCCAGAAAGTTTCATGGAATATGGAAATTTGAATTTTACAACAGGAAAGGAGAAAAAGATAACGCAAATCATGATCGAAGGAAAAGAAAGTGAATTTGGTCTTGTTGAAGATATGTTGAATGAATATGGTCTGGAGACAAAAGCATCACAAATGATTGTTGGACGTTTGAAAAGTGTTGTTGGAACCTTGTTTTTAGTTGTACTTGGCATTTCCATCATTGCCGTATTTGTTTCTGGATTAGTATTGATTCAATACATGCAATTGTTGATGTCGCGCAATGCCTATGAAGTTAGAACATTATTACGCATCGGTTTTCCACCTGCTGATATCATAAAATGTTTCTTCAACTACTTCGTTAAAATATTTGGAATTGTGGCGCTTTTGGGATTAGGAACCTTCTTTATTTTCAAATTATTTTTAGATGCCATGTTCGAATCTGGAGGATTGTACATTGACACGCAACTGTCTGTTACAGCAATAATTGCTTTAGTTGTAAGCTATGTACTCTTTGGAGTTGCGAGCTATCGAACAGCAAAAAAAGGAATTTTTAGACAATACTAATTGGTTAAAGAAATGTTAATTCTGAAGACTTTTTTAAATTTGAAGCGTCTTTGGAATAACTTCATATCACTTAAAGAAAGATAAATTATGAAATCAATCTTCATTTTAACATTTGCATTGATCACGACATTCAGTTTTGGACAAAAATTGAAATTCAAAGTCGCGAACCAAAAAGATACAACGGTATTTTTAGTAAAGTACTTTGGCCAAAAATTATATTATGCTGATACAGCAGAAATGAAAGGCGGATACGTTGAATTCGATGGTAAAAAACAACAACCAGGAATTTTAGGTGTATTGTTCCCTGGACAAAAATTCTTTGAATTTGTTTACAACAACGAAGAAGTACAAATTGAAACTGCAGCTCCAGACTTTGTTGGAGCAATGAAAATCAAAAAATCAGAAGAAAATAAAGTTTTCCTTGAGTACATCAAATTTATTGGTCCTAAAAAGACAGAAACGAACTCAATTATTGAGCAACGTTCAAAATTAAAATCAGACGATCCGAAATACAAGGAATTGACTGCTAAAATTGATGCGTTGAACAAAGAAGTAATTGATTATCAAAACAATTTAATGGCAGCGAACAAAAATTTACTTGTTTCAAAAGTTGTCAAAATGTCAATGGACATTGATATTCCTGAGCCACCAGTTGATGCAAACGGAAAAGTTATTGATTCAAACTTCCGTTTCAACTATTTCAGAGCCCATTATTGGGACAATATTGATTTAACAGATGATCGTTTGGTGAATACGCCAATTTTCCACAACAAATTGGAATATTACTTTGGAAAAAACATGATGGTACAGCACTGGGACACAATCTTGTATCATTCATATAAATTCTGTGATGCATTGAATCCAAAATCAAAAACATTTGAATATTGTGTTTCTTGGATTACTTCAACTTATGGAAAAAGTAAAATCATGGGAATGGACAAAGTCTACATCATGATGGCAGATCGTTATTATTGTTCAAAAAATGCTGAAGGAAAGTCACCTGCATTTTGGATGACAGAAGAAAAATTGAAAGAATTGTGTGAGAAAATTCCAGTACAACGTAACTTGGTAATGGGTGTTCAACCACCGAATATCATTTTACGCGATACAACTGATACGAAATGGATTGGTTTCAAAGATTTAAAGTCTGAGTACACAATTCTATATTTCTGGGATCCAGAGTGTGGACATTGTAAAAAAACGACACCAAAATTACAAACCTTGTATGATCAAAAATTCAAAGATCGCAACATTGAAATCTTTGCAGTTGGAAAAGCTACAGGGGAAGATTTTGAAAAATGGAAAAAATTCATTCGTGACAATAAATTAACCTTTATCAATGTTGGTGTAACAGATCCATTGTTCAAAGCTGCTATGGAAGATGCTCGACAATTTGTACCAAAATACACAACGCTTGAATCGTTGAATTATCAAACAACCTATGACATCTTCTCTACTCCACGTGTATTCGTGTTGGATAAAGACAAAAAAATTATTGCGAAGAGCATTTCAATCTCTCAATTAGAGGATTTGATGGATCGTTTACAAGGAAAAGAAAACCTTCCTAAACTGTTCCCACCTGATCCAGAAGAGGATGAACAAATGCACTAAAACGTTTTACTAAAAGGCTGCCGCGAGGTGGCCTTTTTTATTCACAATTGGTTAATATTTATTTCTATTTTCTTGCATCTTTCTTTCGTATTTTTGCCACGTAAATGAACAGTATGAAGAAAATATTATTCGCTTTAGCGTTCCCTTTGATTGGGTTTTCGCAAGT
>JACCDQ011529150.1_pt1 | contig 31814 bp, 31 predicted proteins | sample 7446031 | NCBI WGS metagenome assembly JACCDQ01 (sample SAMN15323442, study PRJNA562643) | freshwater metagenome | isolation source: river surface water | place: USA:Blue River Watershed | collected 2017-08-17 | reverse complement strand
GGCATTTGAGTTTTTGCGCGCAGTTCAATCGAATTTCTGATTCATTATTTACCGTCTAGTACTGCATAGGAGAAGAAGATGAAACAAACTTTGGGTCGCATGGCCGGACTTTCAGCGGTGGTGATTCTGTCGGGCCTGATGACCGGCTGCGCTACCAACGGTGATCTTGCTGCGCTGAAAGACAGTGTGGACGCGCAAATCGCCGAAATTCGCGCAGTTTCCGAAAATGCGGCAAGCCGCTCGCAAAGCGCTGTGCAAGCGTCTGATTCGGCTGTGAAGGCGTCGTCCGAGGCGAACAGCGCATCGCAAGAGGCACTGAAGCTCTCGCAGAGCGCCAATGCAGCTTCTCAGGAAGCTGTGAAGACGGCTAACGGTGCAGATGCAAATTCGCAGAACGCAATCCAGCGTTCGGAGGAAGCACTGTCGTCGGCTGATGCTGCTGTGACGACCAGCAAGGATGCCCTGGCTGTGACCGAAGCGTCGAAGACGCTGATGGAAGCTGCTGTGATGGCCGCCAAAAAAGCGGAAGTTGCCGCGTATGACGCAGCGGGTATGGCTGCCAATGCACGTTCGACCGCAGCAGGTATGCGCAGCAAAATGGAAGAAAGCATTGCTGTGAGCAGCGAAGCCAAGGCACTGGCTTATGAGCTGCGCGCTGAAATGATCAACAACGGTTTGGCCAAAGAAAAGGCCGAAAACGGCGAAAACAATTAATTAGCGCTGCAGCCTCCGAACTCCCGGGCGGTTCCGGGAGTTATTCGATCGGATGCAGATTTAAAAACCTCCCGTATTCGGGAGGTTTTTTTATGCCCGCTCGCCCAGCTTACCGTCGCGAAAATCGCTGAGGGCTTGATAAATCTCGGCCTCGGTATTCATGACGAATGGGCCATATTGCGCAATCGGCTCGCGCAGCGGGCGGCCTGCAATCAACAATACCTTGGCGTCGGCGCTTGCCTCGATCACGACGCCGTCGGCCTGTGCGTCATTCGCCAGAATGGCCATGCGCTTCGACGGGACACGATTCCCGGCGACGCTGACTTCGCCGCGATAAACGTAAATGAAGGCATTGTGCCCGGGTGGAATGCTCTGCGAAAAGCTCGCGCTGGCCGGCAGGTGGATGTCCAGATAGAGCGGATCCGTGATGTCGCGCTGAACCGCACCCGCCACGCCGTGGCTTTCCCCGGCGATTACCGTCACGGCCACACCGTCCGAGGTCACAACTTTCGGCAAGTCGGTGTCCTGGAAATCTCTGTACCAAGGCTGGATCATCTTTTCGCTGCTATGCAGGTTCAGCCACAGCTGGAAACCTTCCATCACTCCTTCTTCCTGTTGCGGGATCTCCGAATGGATCACGCCGCGGCCTGCGGTCATCCATTGCACGCCGCCGTTTTGCAGCAGCCCTTCGTGGCCAGCGCTGTCACGATGCAGCATGCGTCCGGCAATCATGTAGGTCACGGTCTCGAAGCCGCGATGCGGATGATCCGGGAAGCCGGCGATGTAGTCGTCCGGGTTGTCGCTGCCGAAGGCGTCAAGCATCAGAAAAGGATCGAGGCGGCGCTGCAGGTTGTTCGTCAGCACCCGTGTCAGGCGGACGCCGGCGCCATCGGAGGTTTCCTGCCCGGCGACCAGTTGCTCCACCCGCCGCGAATGCGCAACGCTTGGCTTGTTGTCGGTGGTGTTCATGTCATGTCCTTTCCGCGGATATTTCGTTAAAGGTTCATTGCGGCCAACTGGCCGATCACATCGGGACCTTTCGGTACGATGCCCGTCGGATTGATGTGCCGGTGCGAGTGGTAATAATGAAAGCGAATCTGTTCCATGCAGACCGTGTCCGCCACGCCGGGCAGCCGGTAGATGCGTGCCATGAAGCGATGCAGAGCCGGATACTGCGCGATCAGCCGTCGATTGCACTTGAAGTGCGTGTGATAGACCGCGTCGAAACGTATCAGGGTCGTGAAGAGTCGCACATCCGCTTCGGTCAGCAATCCTCCGCAAAGGTAGTCTTGCGATGACAAGAGTCGCTCGGCACGATCAAGCGCGTCGAACAATGCATCGACTGCCTGCTCATGCGCATGCTGGCTCTGCGCGAAGCCACTGCGATAGACGCCGTTATTGATACTTGGGTAAATCCACGCATTAACTGCATCGATTTCGCTCTGCAAGGCCGGTGGGTATAAGTCCAGTCCGGGCTGGCTACTGCAGGACTGAAATGCCGAGTTCAGCATCCGGACGATCTCTGCCGATTCGTTGTTGACGATCGTGCGTAGCTGCTTGTCCCATAAGACCGGCACCGTGATCAGTCCGGCGTAGCCAGGCTCAGCTTGCAGATAGATCTGTTGCAGGAAGTGATTGCCGCCTATCGTGTCACCAGTCGCACCTCTGAAGTCCGTATCGAAGGACCAGCCCTTGTCCGTCAGGTACGGATGAACCACATCGACACTGATCGCGTCCTGCAGTCCCTTGAGCGCGCGCACGATCAGCGTGCGATGCGCCCACGGACAGGCAAGCGAGACATACAGGTGATAGCGCCCCGGCGCTGCAGCATGCCGTGCACCCGGGTCGGATGACACGATGCCATGAAAGCTGGTCTGCTTGCGCTCGAACGCGCCATCGCTTCCGATTTCGTGCGTCCAGGTGTTGCCTGTGGTTTGTACCTTATCCATCGTCATACCTCTCGCGAACCACATTGCAGGGCGTCACCCGGAATTCGCGTGACGTTCATCCAGTTCAGGACAGCGCAGCCTCGATGTCGGCTTGAGCCTGCGCCAATCCTTTTTCGACGGCCTCCGGCCCCATTGCCATGCCTTCGGCGTAAATGAAGCGAACGTCGGTCATGCCGAGAAAGCCCAGCACATTCCTCAGATACGGCACCTGCGAGTCGTTCGCCGTGTCGCGATAGATGCCGCCACGGGCCAGCGCCACGTAGACCGTCTTGCCCTTGATGAGGCCTTCCGGGCCGCTCTCGGTGTAGCGGAAGGTGACACCGGCACGGGCAATCGCGTCGATCCAGGTCTTCAGCTGGATCGAATTGCCGAAGTTGTACATGGGCACGCCCAGGACGATCACGTCGTGCGCATTGAGCTCGGCGATCAAAGCATCATCTTGCGCAACGCGTGCGGCCTGCTCCGGCGTGCGCTGCTCAGCTGGCGTAAACAGCGCGCCAAGTGCCGCTTCGTCCAGCACCGGGTGCGGGTTGGCCGCCAGATCGCGTACCGTCACCTGTGTTTGCGGATGACGTGCCTTCAGCTGTTCGACGATGTTGTTGGCCACCAGGGTGGAGTTGGCGCCTTCGCGGCGAGAGCTTGTGTTGATCTGCAGAATTTTCATTTCGCGCTTTCCATCGGTTGGTTACGATGCGCTTACTTTATTCCGGTTTAATTGGCTGAAAAACTGGGGTGAATGGATATAATCGTTCCAATTATGGAACAATCAGCGAAGCTTCTCGACCCCAATGACTTGGTAATCTTTGCGTACGTGGCCGATTCGGGCAGCTTCAGCCGAGCGGCCGAACGGCTCGGATTGCCCAAGTCGACCGTTTCGCGGCGAGTGTCCGGACTTGAGCAGCGCGTCGGCGAGCGCCTGCTGCTGCGCACGACGCGGCGCCAGACGCTGACCGAGTTCGGGCAGCAATTGCTGGAGCATGCGCGGCAGGTGGTCGCAGAAGTAGATGCCGTCGAAGCGCTCAGCGAGCATCGACAGGCTGCTCCCGGCGGGCGGCTGCGCGTTTCGATGCCGAGTGACTTTGCGAACCTGCTGCTGGTGGAGGCGCTGGCTGCTTTCGTGACGCTGCATCCGGGCATACAACTTGACCTGGACCTGTCACCGCGGCGGGTCGATCTGCTGGGAGAAGGATTCGATGTGGCGATTCGCGTGGGTGACCTGGCCAGCGATGGCTTGCTTGCAGCGCGGCGGCTTTGCGAGCTTTCCACCGGCCTTTATGCATCGCCGGATTATCTGGCCGAGCATGGCGAGCCGCGGCATCCGAACGAATTGATGTCGCATCAGGCAGTGCGCCTGCTGGCCGGGATCGGCGAGCCGGTGCCCTGGATTCTGATGCGCGGCGATGAGCGCTGGGAGGGACTGCCTCCCGGACGAGTCACCGCGAATTCGCCTGAATTCCTGATCCGGATACTCGGTGCCGGCGCGGGCATTGCTGCGGTGCCGGATGATTTTGCGATTGGATTCGTGCGCAGCGGCGCGCTGCGTCGAGTCTTGCCAGAGTGGCGCTTGCCCAGCCCGACCGTATCCGCCGTTTTCCCGGGCCGCAAACTGATGCCCGCAAAGACCCGCGTATTCATCGACATGCTGCAGGCCTTTTTCGGAAATTAACTATCTGGGGCACCCCATGCGTTCGAAGTGCCTGCCCTCTAATAGTAGAAACACATCGTAAAAATAAAGCAAATTCAATAGATTCACGTCAACGATCTCACTAGAATTTTTTGGGTCAGCCTGGTTGCAGCGACCTTATTTTCAGAGGGAGATCGATATGTCGAACGAACAAAAATGCCCTTTCGCCGGTACCCACGCGGCCAGCGCCGCGGCCGGAGCACGCACGAACCGCGACTGGTGGCCGAAGCAATTAAACCTCCAGATCCTTCATCAGCACGCGCCGGCATCGAATCCTTTGGGCGGGCAGTTCGACTACGCGGAGGAATTCAGTCAGCTCGATTTTGCGGCGTTGAAGGCGGACCTTTTTGCATTGATGACAGATTCGCAGGACTGGTGGCCGGCAGACTGGGGTCATTACGGCGGCCTGTTCATCCGCATGGCATGGCATAGCGCAGGAACCTATCGCACGGCTGACGGCCGTGGTGGCGCAGCCAGCGGCAATCAGCGATTTGCGCCGCTCAACAGCTGGCCCGACAACGGCAACCTCGACAAGGCACGCCGGCTGCTGTGGCCGATCAAGCAGAAATACGGCAACCGGATTTCCTGGGCTGACCTGCTGATCTTGGCGGGCAACTGCGCGCTGGAGTCGATGGGATTCACCACCCTCGGTTTCGGCGGCGGCCGCGTCGACATCTGGCAGCCGGAAGAAGACATCGATTGGGGCAGTGAGGCGACCTGGCTCGGCGACCAGCGGTACAGCGGCGATCGTCAGCTCGCCAATCCGCTGGCCGCTGTGCAGATGGGTCTGATTTATGTGAATCCTGAGGGGCCGAACGGCCATCCCGATCCGGTCGCGTCCGGACGCGATGTGCGCGAAACCTTCGCCCGCATGGCAATGAATGACGAAGAGACGGTCGCGCTGGTGGCGGGTGGCCATACCTTCGGCAAGGCACACGGTGCCGGTGACCCGTCGCTGGTCGGTCCGGAGCCCGAGGGCGCGCCGCTGGAGGCACAGGGCCTGGGGTGGATCAATCGTTTTGGCACCGGCAAGGGTGTGCACACGACCACCAGCGGTATCGAGGGCGCATGGAAGCCGCATCCGACCCGATGGGACAACGGCTATTTCGACATGTTGTTCGGCTATGAATGGGAACTCGTGAAGAGCCCGGCCGGTGCCCACCAGTGGGTCGCAAAAAACGTGCGCGAAGAACACCTGATCCCGGATGCGCATGACCCGACGAAAAAGCATCCGCCGATGATGACCACGGCCGACCTGTCGCTGCGCTTCGACCCGCTGTACGAGCCGATCGCGCGTCGCTTTCATCGCGATCCGCAGGCCTTTGCCGATGCGTTTGCACGTGCCTGGTTCAAGCTCACGCATCGCGACATGGGGCCGAAGCTGCGCTACCTGGGTCCCGACGTGCCGGCGCTGGAATGGGTTTGGCAAGATCCGATTCCGCCGGTCGACCATCCGCTAGTCGATGCCAGCGATATCGCGACATTGAAGCGCGAGATTCTCGCATCGGGTTTGTCGATCGCTGAACGGGTCTCGACGGCATGGGCATCCGCGTCCACTTTCCGCTGCTCGGACAAACGCGGTGGCGCCAATGGCGCGCGCATCCGACTCGCACCACAAAAAGACTGGGCGGTGAACCAGCCGGAGAAACTCGCGAAGGTCTTGTCTGCGCTCGAGCGTATCCGCATTGCCTTCAATGCGAGGCAGGCCGGCGGCAGGAAAATCTCGCTGGCTGACATGATCGTGCTCGCCGGGAGTGCGGCGGTTGAAGAGGCAGCGCGTGAAGCGGGACACGCGATTGACGTGCCGTTCATGCCGGGGCGTACCGACGCATCGGCGGAACAAACCGACGTCGAATCGTTTGCCGTGCTCGAACCGATAGCCGATGGCTTCCGCAACTACCCGACGCAGGCCTGGCCGATTCCCGTCGAACACATGCTGGTCGACAAGGCGCAGCTGCTGACGCTAAGTGCACCGGAGATGACGGTTTTGGTCGGCGGTTTGCGCGTGCTGGGTGTCAATGCCAATTCATCGACGCACGGCATGTTCACCCGACGGCCTCAGCAGCTGACGAATGACTTCTTCGTGAACCTGCTGGATATGAAAACGGTCTGGAAACCCGCCTCCGAGGCGGGCGACCTGTTCGAGGGGCGCGACCGCAAGACGGGCGCTCTTCAGTGGATCGCGACCCGTGTTGACCTGGTATTCGGGTCGAATTCGCAACTGCGTGCGTTGGCCGAAGTCTATGCGCAGCATGACGCGAAGGAAAAATTCGTGAGCGACTTCGTCACTGCCTGGTGCAAGGTGATGAACCTGGATCGGTTCGATCTCAAACGTTGATACCTGATGTCAGTGCGCGCCACGCGTGGCGCACTGAACGCATAAAGCCGGCCTGCAAGCGCAGGCCGGCTATTTTTTTGATTTTTCAAAGAGTGGGGCATTCAACGGCTGCATGGAACGGGCGGCAAAAGCAGACTTTTTCACTCAACTATCGTGCGCTGACGGTATTTGTAATTTGTATACATTTTATAATGTGTTTAAATGTTTATAGTGTTTATATCTTCGTGATCGCTGACTAGCGTGCCTGAATCTGTGCCATTCCATCGTCGGTTCCCGCTGCGCTGGATCGTTGCCTTTGCCCTTGGCTACATGGTGCTGGGCTGGCTCGGTCTGGAACTGGCTATTCCGCCAGGCTATGCGAGTCCCGTGTTTCCGGCGGCCGGACTGGCGCTGGCAGTCGTGCTGGTCGGCGACTATCGGGTTTTGCCTGGCGTTTGGCTGGGCTCTTTTGCGCTGAACCTGCTGCATTCGTGGCATGGCTGGGAATCTGCGGTGAATTCCGCAGCGGTGGCGGCGCTGATCGGGCTGGGGGCAACGGCACAGGCCGCGGCGGGTGCGTGGCTGGTGCGATCACGGCAGGGCGCGCAGTGGTGCATCCTTGAGCGTGAGCAGGATGCTTTCGTGTTCATGCTGTGGGGCGGTCTCGTCGCGTGCGCCGTGTCGGCCAGCATCAGTGTCGCCTCTTTGCTGGCACTGGGCGTGATTGCACCTGCTGAAGCAGGTTTCACCGTCTGGAACTGGTACACCGGCGACGTCCTGGGAGTGATGATTTTTGCGCCCCTGAGCTTCTGCTTCCTCTTGCAGGAGTCGCTGTGGCGACAGCGTCGGCGTCGTGTGGTTGCACTAATGCTTTTGACGCTGGGTATCGCCGGCGTGGTGTTCTATGCCGCTTCTCGATCCGAGGCGGAAGCGCAGGCGCGCGAGCTGAACGAAGACGGGCAAATGCTCGCCGACCGCATTTCCGATCATCTGATACGCCATCGCGAAGTGCTTGCGTCGGTTCGTAATTTTGCGGTCGCGACACCGGACTTCACATTCACCCAGTTCGAGCGTTTCATCCGGCATTCATTGCAGGAAAACCCTGACATTTCCGCACTCAGCTTCAATGATCTGGTCAGTGAAGCCGAGCGCAGCAGCTATGAAGCGTGGGCAGGCAGCCGGTCGCCGTTACCGGGATTCCGGATTACCGAGCGTAATGTGCAAGGGCAGCTGGTTGCTGCAGGGCCGGCGCCACAACATGTGGCCGTCCGATTCATTGTGCCTCTGCAGAAGAACCTTCCGGCTGTCGGCTATGACATTTTTTCTGAGCCTGTACGGCGGCAGGCGATACAGAGTGCGATCGAGCGCGGCACGATGGCCATCACTGCGCCGCTGTGGCTGGTACAGGACCAGCGCAGGCGCATCGGGCTGCTGGAGCTGTATCCGATCTACCGCCAGTCGGCGAATGAAACGGGGCAGCGCAAGCCGCTGGGTTTTGCGGTTAGTGTGCTGAAGGTCGACGAATTGATTGGCATCGCGCTCAAGGGCATGCTGCCGGGCGGACTGGTGATTCAATTACGGGATGTGCGCGCGCCGGCATCGAATGCGCTGCTGTACCGGTCCGACATGAATGCGCTGGATGCGAAGCCGTTCAGTGCCAGCGACGTGGCCTGGTCCACCAGAATCGAAGTGGCCGATCGCAGTTGGGAACTGGCGCTGGTTCCGGATCACTCGTACAAAGAAAAGGGGCGACGTTGGTTTGCCTGGGCTGTCGGCATGGTCGGCTTGCTGTTTGCGACCTTGCTGCAGGTGCTGATGATGGGCATGACCGGTCGTGCATCCGTCATGCAGCGCAAAAACGAAGAGCTCAGCGCCAGTGAAAGGCGTTACCTGCAACTGTTTAATGAAAACCCCCTGGCAGCGTGGCTGTACGATACGGCCAGCCAGCGTTTCCTGCTGGTGAATGATCGTGCGATCGCCCATTATGGCTGGCCCCGCGAAGCATGGATGCAAATGCGTCGTAGCGACATTGTTCTTGCTGAGCACCAGGGCAATGACAATGAGCAGCAGCATCGTTGCCGCGATGGCAGCCGGATCGACGTTCGCGTGAATTCCTCGTCTGCGGCTTATGGCGACATTGGCGCAAAGCTCGAGGTGGTTGAAGACATCACCGAAGAAAAGCGAATCCAGGCTCGCCTTCTGCTGGCCGACAAAGTTTTCCTGAGCAGCAGTGACGGCATTGTCGTGACCGATACTCGGGGCATCATCGTCTCCGTCAATCCGGCGTTTTCGCGAATTACCGGTTACGGCAGTGGCGAAGCCGTCGGCGCGAGTGCGCGTTTCCTGCAGTCCGACCGGCATCCGCCTGCGTTCTATCGCCGCATGTGGCGAACCGTCATGCGCGAGCGCCAATGGCAGGGGGAGCTTTGGAGCCGGCGCAAGAATGGTGATGTGTATCTGGAGTGGCTGAACATCAGCGCGGTACTCGATGACGCCGGCAATGTGTCTCATTACCTCGGAACCTTCACGGATATTACTGCGCAAAAGCAGGCTCGCGAGAAGATCGATTTCCTGGCCTTCCACGATGCACTGACGCATTTGCCCAACCGCGTACTCGGCCTGGATCGGCTAAAGCAGACCGTCATGGCTGGCCTGCGGCACCAGAAGAAATTTGCAGTGCTGTACATGGATTTGGACAAATTCAAGTATGTCAACGACACACATGGCCACACCGTGGGTGATGCGCTGCTGCAAGCGGTTGCCCGTCGCCTGACATTGCTACTGCGCTCGGAAGATATCTTGTGCCGCCTGTCCGGCGACGAATTCATGATCGTGCTGCAGGACGTGAGCGAGCAGGAAGACGTCGTCAGCGTTTGTGAAAAGATCCTGAGCCATCTTGCACAGCCCTTCGATCTGGAAGGCTTGCGCCTGCACACCTCATTTTCTATTGGCATCGCGCTGTATCCGCAGGACGGCAAGGATGCCGAGGCACTGATGCGCAATGCAGATACAGCGATGTATGAAGCCAAGCTGGATGGCCGCAATACCTATCGTTTTTTCGACCAGCAAATGAACGCCGAGATGCTGCGTTACGTGCAAACACGCGATGCGCTGCGGCTGGCGCTGGAGCGCCAGGAGTTCGAATTGCACTATCAGCCGCAGGTCGAATTTCATACTGGCAGGGTGGTGGCTGTCGAGGCGCTGGTGCGCTGGAATCGTCCGGGACATGGTTTGATCTTGCCGACCGATTTCATTCCTGCAGCCGAAGAAAGCGGGCTCATCGTCCCGTTGGGCAAATGGGTCTTGCGCGAGGCGTGCCGTCAGACCGCCGCATGGCGTGCGACTGTCTGGACCGATGCAGTCGTTGCAGTGAACCTGTCAGGCGCCCAATTTCGGCAAGGTCAGCTGGAAGAGCACATTTTCGCTGCATTGCATGATTCAGGGCTGGAGCCTTCGTCGCTGGAGCTCGAACTGACCGAGTCGATCTTATTGCTGGATACGGACACGGTACTGACTACCCTGAGGCGATTGAAATCACGCGGGCTGCGTCTGTCGATTGATGACTTTGGCACCGGGTATTCCAGTCTGTCGTACCTGAAGCGTTTCCGCGTCGACAAATTGAAAATTGATCAGTCCTTCGTCAGGGACATCCTGCAGGACGACGAAGATCGCGCCATCGTACAAGCGGTGGTGGAAATGGCGCGTAGCCTCAACCTCCGAACGATCGCGGAAGGGGTTGAAGACGAGGACAGGGCGCGCATGCTGGCGGAACTGGGGTGTGACGAGGGTCAGGGATTTGTGTTTACCAAGGCACTGCCACCTGCGGATTTCGAAGCATGGCTGAATGCTCATCGCGCGATGGGGTAATCCGAATGGCATGGACATTGGAGGAACTGGACGTAAAAAAGGCCGGAACCTTTGATTTCTCTAGGGTTTCCGGCCTTCTTCGGACTACTTCAGACATTGGGGTGGCGGCGTCAACCGAACTTTGTCTGATAATCCTTAAGAATACTCAATTTTTAAAATTTAAATTCATGAAATGCCCCCAAAAATGCCCCCAAAACGAGTGGACTGGAAGATCATCATCTCCGCATCATGAAGCACATTTCTTAGTCCCGTTCCACATTTCATGGAAAATTCGCTGTGTTTCTTCTTAGTGGTCGGCAGGAATTGGCGTGCATCCTCGACCAGACGGGATTAATTAGGCGGTAAGCGACGAACGGATTTGCAGTCCGTAAGCAGCTAACGCCATATCAAGATGCCGGACTTCTGCACCATCCAGATAACAGCTGAGACTAGCGCTTGATTTGTAATCATGGGGTGGCGGGTTCGAGTCCTGCAGCCGGCACCAGTAAATTGAAGGTTTAGCGTCTAAGTGGGCGCTAACATTTTTTCGTTTGATGGGCTGATTCTATTGCTATGTAACCGCTGCGTAACCTGGCTGGCGGAATCAAAGTCAGATTTTTCGGTCAGATTGAAAATCGTTGTATCGGAGGCGGTTCACCCCTGGTACGCCAATTTGATGCGTACTCGTTATTGCCAGTTAGACTGGTCGCGGCGCAGTCTGTGCCACCTACACTAACTGGCCCCGACCTCACCGCTCTGCGCACCGTCTTCGAACCTGTCTCGTTAGCCCGTTGGTGGCGTTGGCATTACCTTGTCTTACAACTTGTACTGTCTGCCGTATGTCGCCTTGCCGCCGCCTTAATGAGACAGGTTCTCAAGCGCCGATAGGAGCGCTGTAAGGAATTAAGAGGATAATAAAAGATGATCTGACACAGGCTACTCAAAGGCTGTGAGAGGATATGGATGACGACTATTCAAGCTAGCGAACGACAAACGGACAAGGAGAGGAATATGGATGCAGCGAAAGTCCCCGCCGCCAACATCCATGATGTTGTGGATTACATCATTGGGCAGTTTGCTGATGAAGAGGGGAGCTTGAGCATTCTGAAACTGCAAAAGCTCCTGTACTACGTGCAAGCATGGCATCTGGCCTATGGTCGAGGTCCGCTGTTTGCTGGGCGCTTCCAAGCCTGGGTTCACGGACCGGTGAATCGCCAAGTTTATGATCGCTTTAGGGACACACACTCTCTGTTTGCGTCCGTGAGTCGAGAATGCATTCGGCAAGATTTTGATGCCCACGCCCTCTCCGCAGAGGTGCGCAATCATATTGACGAAATCCTTGAGGCCTACGGCCACTTCTCTGGTGTTCAGCTCGAAAACATGACCCACGAAGAGCCCCCCTGGCTCGAAGCCCGGAGTGGTTTGAAGTCGTTTGAGCGTTGCGAGAAAGAGTTGAGTGAAAACACTATGCAGGAGTACTACGCGAAGCTCCTCAGAGAAGACGCGCAAGCCACACATTAGAGCCTCTACATGGCGAATGGGGCAATTAAACGGATTGCTCAAAGGCAAGCTCGATGTCACCCACCCGATGACACCGGCAAGGTCTTAAAGAAGATAACCCGTGTTGGTAAAGAGCCGAAAGATTTGCTTTGGAGCTTCTCCTTCCGTTATTGGACGCAACTTAAATACTTTGGCCTGACGGGCCAAGGTATAGACCTGCCATGGGTCGTGTCGGTTTTGGAGCGACTGAAACAGCTTTCAACGGATTATGTCGAGGCGGTTTTAAAGAACTATTCCATGAAGGGGCAGTTGAGATTTCACCCCATTAATTGGCAGGCTAAAAACATTCCCATAGGACCGCGAGACATTCCTGGGTTACCAGAGCAATACGTGGAGAATCCGGAATTCGCCTTGCAACAGTTCCAAGTCTCTACCGGGAAGGGCAGGATCATTGGCTTCTTCGATGAAAATTGGATCTTCAATATCGTCTTGCTCGATCCCTTGCACAATCTGCAACCATCAAAAGATTTCGACTACGCAGTAAACCCATGCTCGCCATTGAGCTGCGAAATCTCGAGCCTTCGTGAGGGTATCAAAGAGCGTATCGCCCAGTGCCAAGTTGACGGGTGCCACGCGGCAAAGCAAGTCTCAGATTTAGCCCATGGGTATGATCAGCATACCGAACAGTTTGAGATTTTGATGGTCAAGGTCAAAGACCAAACGCTGCTTCAATGGGCAAAGAACTTGGTGGACCAGGGGAAGGCGGGATCACTGGCAGAAATTTTTGAAATGGGACTGCTCACCATAGCCGACCAAAAAATTTGATAACAGGGCTCGGGCGTTGTCTTAGCATAATTTACAGGCGCGCATTGAATATCGAGCTCCGGCTATGAGGTAATCCAGTGATAAAACTCTCTAAACAGGAAAACCAGCTTCTCCTGACATATCACCCTGATGGCTTAAATGATGCTACGTGGTTAGATGACAAGCTGCAGCAGGATGGCGAAGTGACCTTGCGCCGCACGTTTACGTTTACACCCTTAGACCTGCAGAGAAAACGTACCGGGCCAAATCAAATTGAAGATGGCGATCGCACTTTCGTTTTAGGCACTTTGCAAGATGGCTACTACAAAATTAAAAAGGAGATTCTTGGCCTTAAACGTGATCTCTTGCTTGCAGGCACTATGCGCTTTAATACAGGAACCTTTATCGCGTCGCGTGATATTTCAGTGTTCCATAAAATCGATGAGTTGGTAGATGAACCAATAATTGTCGGTGGCGATAATGAAAATGCGATCCCCTTACCTGAATTTGAGTTGTTGCTGCGAAAATTTCCAACCACCACCGAACTCACCCATTACGCCAGAGCACGTATTGTACGGGTGCTGAAAGATTATTTTGAGACGATTTCGGATGCTGAAGCCAAGCTGATTCAACACTTAAATCGCAAGGAGAAGCTACCAGCCATTTCGCGTCAAAGTATCGTGTCTAACTTTGAGCTGCAGAAGTTTGAATATGTTTATTCTGAACTTTCCTCTATGCTAAATCATGCAGATGCCTACTCAGAAAAGGTTTGGCAGGCAAAGATATTAGACTTGCTATTGTTTGTTTTCCCCAAGTATATCGCCGTACTTGAAAACGTTAATATCAAAGACTTCTACAGCAACAGTGGTAAAACTACCGACCGCTACGTAGATTTGATGTTGGTTGACGCTAACGGAGTTATCGATATCATTGAAGTAAAACAGCCATTTCCGAATGCGCTGGTATCTCGTAACCTCTACCGTAAAAACCACACGCCGAAGAAAGAGTTGTCCGGCGCTGTGATGCAATCAGAAAAATACCTGTTCCACCTCAGCAAATGGGGTCATGCTGGTGAGAAGGAAATCACTAATAAACATAGAGACGAGCTACCCTCCGGAATTGAGCTGAAGATCGCTAACCCTAAGGCAGTTATATTACTCGGACGCGACAATGATTTTCAGGGGCAGCAGCGTTTTGATTTTGAAATCATTCGTCGTAAATATGCCAATATGCTCGACATCATGACCTACGATGACTTGCTTCGTAGGGTGGGAAACATCATAGAAATGATGAAACGCAACGTTCGTTGAATTGAGCCATGCCATCCCAGTTATCCGCATCAGCGTTTGCCACAGTAATTTATCGAATGTCCAGTTAAGGACATCACCAGTTATGCAAGCTGCTGCCGATCGAGTGACGGCTGACAAATTTAGTGGTAAGGCGAGCTGACGGGCACAAATGATACTAAACAGCTTCTTGCTTATTAGTATCAATATCTTTACAAAAATCCGCGCGGGATTGCCACGGTTGCAGGTAAATGCCTAAATGCCGGAGTAATTCGTGGAAATCACACTAATATAAAAAATTCACGAACTCTGCGCATCCATACGTGGGATCGCTCACAAGTTCATCGCAAGAGCAGAAAATGCTGCCAGGCTCGGGTCAGTGCGGGTAGTGATTTAGATTTCAGTTACGGGGCGCTACAAATGCTAAACATCAGCATGGCGTAATAATTCCCCTCCAGAGATGCCGAGCGAAGATGTTATTTTCAACAAATTTAGAACAGTTAGGTTGTGCTCGCCTCGTTCAATTCCGCCGTTGTAGGAGCGGTCCAAGTCTGAAGTAAGAGCTAATGCCTCTTGAGATATCCCTAAATTTTTTCGGGCAGCACGCACCGCCTTGCCTATAGATACAAGTGCAGGGTCGCCCGCAGATTTCGGAGAGGGTTTGGCCACTCGCCAATCTTCCGAAATTGACGGATTAAAACCCACGGGATAGGATACCCAAATATCTTCCATATTTCATACCCGTACAGAGAGGTCTCATGTCTCAGAAAGTGTTTTGGACAGGCGTGACACTCACCATTGCGCTCACCGGATGTGTGTCGACTAGCTCGGTGTTAGAGGTTGGACGAGACACGTACTCGGTATCCTCGACCGCTGACGGAATGGCGTCAGCATCATCAGCCCGAGAGAAGGCCTATTTGGCGGGGAAAGAAAAATGTAACAAAGATGGTAAGCAATTCCAGATGATTCACGAAAAATCAGAGAGAACAAGGATGGATATAGATACCACCATCACCGTTACGTTCCGGTGTCTTGACCAACAGGACCGCGAATACCAGCGCCCCGAGATTCGGACAGCTCCGAACACTGTGATCGAAGACCGCCGAAAGTAAATCGTTTAGGAACGACGGCGCAGGAGCGAAACATCAAATGGTCCTTTTTGAGATTTGCTTACTGATATCTGCTGCTTTTGCAGGTAGCGTCGCTGCATATCCTGTCATAGCTGCTCAAAGAAGCTGGCCGCAGGGAAGCATGTATACGAGGGGGTACACTGGGATCGTGTACCTTGGTGTGATGATCACAGGCTTGGGGTTCATTATTGGGTTGGCATATCTTCAAAAGTCCTCATGGCTTATGTTGCTATGGTTCATTTCGGCGTCATTTATTGGCCCGGCCATATTTCCAGGATTGCTGGGATCTTTAACTGGGAGCATCTCGATATTCGGATCTGTTGGCTTTCTAATTGGCTCCGTATTAATGTACAGAAGCGCTTAGCCGATGAAAGATCTCGTCGTGTTTAACTGTCCAACTCCTTTCTTGAATCAAGAAAAAAATTCAAGCTACCCTCTAGCCACACTTACGATGATTTGCGGCAATCAGAGGAGAATTCGGTTGAACCTGAACCACTGAATCAGCAAAGCGCGGGAACATTGGGAGGAGCACACATGGCCGCGTGACTCTACTTCTGAATGCCCTCAATTCCGGGGGGATTACCAAGGTAGGCTGATGCGTTGCTTGAAGTTCTTTATCGAGACCTAGCAATCGACAGACATTGTCTCCGATGATCTCCATAGCTGCGCCATAAAGAAAGCCCAGACGTAGAGCTGGGCTTTGTCACGTCTGCGCCTTTCAACGCTGCTTGACAAAACCTTCGCATTGACCTGCCAAGCCGAAACGTTGGCAGGTTTATAGGCGAGGGCGCTGTGCAAAATAGAACAGATAATTGAGAGCGCATAAAAATTATATATCAGCATAAATTCTGTAATTTTCATTATTGCCAACGATATTTCTTAGAATGCCATTAATCTGTGGAATTATTTTTTAATTCGGTCAAATATTCGGAAAAAATTTCGTCGCGACGTCTATTAAATTGTCCCCAATTTATTTTTCTAATTAGCAAATCGCGCAAATTATCATTGAGCTTAGGTAGAAGGATTTTTTCCATTAAGTTGGATCGTTTTTTGAAAGTCACATATTGTCTATCTAAGGCTATTCGTTCATTTAATTCGTCATTTATCGAAGCTGCAACTTTGACAAAGTTAGACTTATCTTTTTCGTTTAATTTTGAGTCATCAGCGTAATACTTAAAATCCATTTTTCCATTTGTTAGGCATGGAGTTTTTGAATAATAAAAATTAAATTCAGGGTTGTTGCACCTTGCTCTCGCTTTATCTGAAATTTTCTCGAGTTCGTTCATGTACTTGCTGTTTAGGTCGAATCCCTTGCTGAGCATACATTTTTTGAAAAGACTTTCAATGCGCTGCCCAGACTCTGATTTTGAAGATCGACTACACTCTTCAGCATTTGCATCCATATCAGATTTGGCGACAACTCTCCAGCCTCTGTTTTGCATACAAATTTCAAAATTAGATCCAGCACAAAGTAATCTTTCGTTTATAAAATCATCAGGCTCACTCTTAGATCTAAACATGAATTTGTTGGGACTTCTAGGTGGTCCAGATGACGTTTGAGGAAGAGATTGCTTGGGGCGATTATCTTCAGTATTAATAAAAGTTAAATTCCATCCCTTTGCATTCATGCAGGCTTCAAATATCGTTTTGTCCGTCACAACATCGCTGCTGTATTTGCTGTTACACGAAACAATCACTCCATCGCAGCCTGCAGATGAGTCGACAACACGTTTTTGACTATTTTTCAAACATTCATATCTATCTGCTGCCAAGTCATTCTGCGTAGCTCCTTGCTTTGTCCAAACGGGTGGCTGATAAGAGCAGCCTGTAATTTGAATAAAAAAAATAAATATAAAAAATAATATTTTCATGAGTTTTTTAAAAATTCGAACTTATATAGATGAGAAGATTTAAGTCGAGTTTAGAGTATATGAATAAGGTAAACATAGCATTGAAATTGTCAACGGTCAGCGCCGTTGTTGCGTGCGATAGGCAGAGGGGCAACTGTTGGTGGCTAGCACGAGATTGAGAATATGAGAAAACGCCAAGCCACCCGTTGCGGGCAGCAACTTTTCGATGCATCACCTATCTAGTAATTGATGTTGCAAGTTTCTAAGAACGCGGCACATGTCAGGAAAGCGCTGGTCGACAATGGGGCGAACAGCGCAAGGACTTGACGTTGCATTTCCTTAGCTCCTGATTGACTTTGCAAACCGCCTTCCGACCTCATTCCCCGCCGCATCAATCAGCGCGTCTAGCTCTCCACCAGCAACGGCTCGCTCTAGCGCTTCAATCATTGGCACTAACTGCTCGGCGTCGCCAATCTCGATGGCTGACTTACCTTTGGCGATCTCGATGGTTTTGGTTCCATATTTCAAACCAATGTACACCTTGCCGTCCTCGCCTGTCCAATATCACGCCCTTGGCTTTCTGCTAATGACGGACTCGGCATACTCGCCAGTTGCTGAATTTTTAATGTGACGGCGACGAGTCTTTAAATGCTCGCGACCTTCGGCTTCGGCAGTCGCCAGCTGCAATTGATCGTGAAGCGCACTGATGAGTTTGTTGCGGCGTCGGACGATCTGGGGTTGCTGATTCGGACGCTTAGCGGCAACGACTTTGAGGCTGCTGATGACATTCATGTCGATCCGACGTTTCCATCGCGAGGTACATCAGTTTTTGCGAGACATCGAGGCTTGCTCGTAATCCCGGACCAGTCGATAACATCCTAGTAACCAGGCAAACGTGCGCTCGACCAGCCAGCGGCGGGGATGTGCAGCAGCCTTGCTGTCCTTGCAGACGCCGCACCGCCTCAACCGTGAAGCTCAGAAAGCCTCTTTATCCATCAGGCCCGATGGTCATACGGAGCGTCCCCAAACAAATGCTTCACGCTCTGCCATTTTTGTTTCAGCAAATCCAACGTCTGCAGCGCCCCCGTCGAATCGGCCACATCCGCGGGTGTTATATTCACGGCCATCAGCCGACTATCGGTATCAACTGCGATATGTCTCTTGCGTACCTTGGACTTCTTGAGCGCTAATTAGAATTCCTCATTTAATCGTCTAAACATCTCGATGAGTTTGAAAAATGCTGTTTGTTGGTCATAGCCAAAGCTGGTAGGCGGCTGCGGTTCAATTTTCGCTGCCGAGGCTGCAAGATAAATTTTTGTGGCCTCCTCCGTTTCGAGTTCAGTCAGTCCAAAAAGTCCATGCTTCAATTCAGACCGACGTGCTCTTTCTTGCTTCAGTTGCTCCAGCTTCTTGATTCGGTTTTCAAGGGCGCGGTTCATGGCTGCTTACCTCTAGCGCCGTTACTCGCGCCTCCAGCACTGCTGTTTCGTGCCCTCGCAGCATAATTTGAATTATGTACGTTAGCTTTGTCGCTCGGTTAATGTCCATGCGGCCATGTTTTGCTGCACGGTAGACGGCGGCCAGCTCGTCAAGGCACCCATGCACGGTATTGAGCTGAATTGGCGGCCGACCTCGGGGGGGAGGGGTATCTTCGGTTGTTAGGATTTCCACCGATTGCGAGAGCTTTTCACTCATGACTACAAATCCTTTGATTTGAGGCGTGCATATTCTGCAGACCGCTGGTAGTAGGAGTTCGGAGTGCTGCTTAAATCTCCAGCGCTGTATACACGGACTACTCAGAATTCATAACGCATCGGGATGGCATCCGGGCGTTCCATGTACTGCATAGACTCCGGATGAAACCAAAATCCTAATTGTCCTTCCCACTCGCCGTTCCGCTGCTTGTCGCATCGAAGAATTGCGGTTGGTTTCATCGAGGCGGTTGCTGACGCCTTCTTGTCCCTCCAGACAATGAAGCAATTGTCGACCTGGTCGCAAATGCTACCCGCTCCCATTGGATAGACCCGGTGTGGTCGTACATCCAAAGCCGACCATCCGTCCATTGATGAAGCGCCCTCAGGAAGGGAATTGGCGGCACCGACGCTGCGTAGGCTTGGCGTGCCATTCGCTGCATCTGCCGCATAGGTCGCATTTCGAACGACATGACAAGGACTCGCTCGGCCTGCACCAATAGGTCGAGCGTCACCTGCGAGAGCAGCATCGACTTGCCGTGACCGTTAATGCCTGCCCATAGGTTAACCTCGCCTGGGCGGAATTCCAGCTTGCCGGCCGCCTTGTCCCACAACGGCCGGGAACAGATGCGGCTGTCCTGCGGCGGATATATGGCCGCGATTGTCTCTTCGAGGAATTCGCTTGCCGGTCGCACCTTGTGCGTCTCTGGCTCTTCCTTGTAGGCGCTGAAGTCGATCGAATCGGGAATCAGTTCCATGCCGACTCTCCCTTCCAGAATGTCCGCTCTTGAGACGGCAACCACCGGTCCGCATAGACTCGCCACCTCCAACTTGCTTGCCCACCGTCGATGCTGGCCGGGTCGGGTAGCGCCATGACGTCATAACCTTTTAGATTCACGCAGTCCCATCGATAGAGGGCCGCTGGGCGAGCTCTTGAGGCGTCGATAATATGCTTTGAAATGAAGGCCCTCGGATCTGTCCAAAAACACGCCTGGAGGCCTTTAATCCATTCCCAGCGGTATGCAATTGCTCGGTCTGCAATCACAACAGGGTTGGCTTCAAACGGGAGAATTCCGACCTGTGATATCAGGACCATTTGCGCTGGGCGTTGCCCTCTAAGCCTAGCTTGCTCAATCGGAAGTGCGCCGAAGGGAAGCATCATTCCCATGTGACCTCCATTGATGTACTGCTCGCACCTTCGCCAACGTATTGAGCAAATTTGGTTTCGTTGAACAAGGTCGCCGGACGCAGGTATTCCCGCATCTTCGGGTCGTTTATCCACTGCTTTACCTTGCCATCGATCACGGCCTTACAATCCTCAACGGTCGCACCTTCCTCCAACCGCGCAGCGATGACTTTTAGATTGACATCGACTGCGCGAAAAGTCTTCCCAGATCGCACGTTCAAGTAATCAATGACTTCAGAAGCTTTTGGATAGAGGGATAAATTTCCCTTCTTTTTCTGCTTATGATTTTCTTTGACGGTTATTGACGGTTCAATGACGGTTTGGGTCGCATGGGTGCTACCCGTTTCGCCGCATACTTGCGACCCGTCTGCTGCACCAATGCAGCCCGTCGCATCCGTGCTACCCGCTGCATCACTGCGACCCGTCAGAGCAGACAGAACGATTCGATATTGCCGTGTCGCGCCCGGTGCGCCACCGAATTTGTTGCCAACCACTTGGACGAATCCATCGGTAATCAAGGTGTGCACGATGCGTTGGGCCTGAGAGCGCGATAGTCTCGTCTTCGTCGCAATGGACGACATCGATGGGTAGCAACGGCCATCGTCATCACTCCAATCTGCCAAGGCCAAGAGCGCCAGCAGTTCAGATCCGCCGCGAGGGAATGTTGCCCAGACTTGGGCCATGACCTTGATTGCCATTTTTAAACCCCTACTACCCGCGCGAAATAACTCATTGCGTTCTCATATTGCAAGGGAGTGGCGTTCGGGTTCTGAGAGCACGAGCGTGCCTTTAGCTCCTCGTAAGCTATGAATAGGGTGCTGGTGCACCGGCTGGCTTGAATGTTTCCGGCATCTCGGCTGCGCAAGCCGACTACGCCTTTTTCTTTCTCATCCATGTCACCTCCCTTATGCTTTTTCTATGAGGGTGCGAATGTCTTCAATCCTCCAGACGGTCACACGCGGTGACAGTTTGACGGGCGCGGGGTAGCGTCCAGTTTTGCAACCGGCCCACCATGAAGACTTTTTAATTGGGATGATTGGAGGAATTGGCGGCGTTGCTTTAGGGTCGCCAATGATTTGGGATAACCGCAAGAATCCGGTTTCTGGCAGATGATTCATTTTGAGCTCACTCCATATGAGGCCGGAAACGGCCGACATCGGAATGATGTGTTTTTCCGCTCCTTCCGTATAAAGGAGTTTTTGAGGGCTTTTAAGCGGGATTTTTCTCCTTATCCCTTTTTATCCATTCTTGAACCGCTGCTCTTGCCCATGTTTCGGCACTCGCTTTAATTCCCAGGGCCGAAAATACTGCCCGGACAAATTCTAGAAAATCACCCCCTGCAGGATGTCCGGAGATATGGGAAGAGGTCACCACTGTGGGTGGTTTACCGGTCAAAGTGAAATAGTCAAACGCCAGAACGAGCGAGACACCACGTGCTAACAAATCAGGATTTCTGCCCCGGCCCTCAGACTCGCTGGTGAATTCTGGTTTTGCCGACTGTGCGGCCTTTTTGGTGGTCTTAAGCAGATCGACAAGCATGTGTCTCTCGTTTACAAAACCCACTTTTGCCAAAGAATCGATGCTTTTCCCATGCAAGTTATTCAGGCAATTGAGTAGGCCATCTGCCTTGGCAATGAGTATTTCTATTTCTTTGATTGCCGACGCTTGGCCGATTTTTGTAAAGTGCGGGGATCGTGGGGGGCTGGCGGGGAATTGCGAAACCAAGGCGACCATGGAGGGCATTCTTTGTTGTGCTTCATCTTGGATGCGTAGCCTACGATACGCTGCCTCAACTCCAGGATTCATGCGCATCTTTCAGTTCGGATGGGCATTACATTAGCGCCAGACCGCAGTCGGTCTAGGTAATCAGCCCATTGCTGCATCATCTCGCGCCGCTCCTTAAGGAACTTTGTGCGGTTGTAGGCGTTCCCGAGGGGATCAGAAACTTTATGAGCTAGTTGGTGCTCGATAATCTCAGGCTTCACGTGCAACTGCTCCGCCAAGATGGTGCGCGCCATTGCCCGAAATCCATGGCCAGTAATTTCCTTCTCGGTGTCAAAACCCATGCGCCGAAGGGCCGCGTTCACAGTATTGCCGCTCATTGGGCGGGTAGGGTCATTCCCGGCGAATACGTATTCATGTCGCCCTGTAAGAGGCTCCAGTTCGCGCAAGGCATCTATTGATTGATGCGCTAGTGGCACCAGATGAGCGGTTTTTGTTTTGCTGGTGGTGTAGCGCCACTCGGCGGCTTCTAGGTCAATCTCCGACCACTTCATGTGACGAAGCTCACCGGGACGGCAAAACAGCAACGGTGCAAGTTTCAGCGCAACGCGCACCGTCAACGTTCCGGTGTAACCGTCCATCGCGCGAAGGAATGTGCCTACCTCTTTCGGATCAAGGATGGCGGCAAAGTGCCTTGGTATTGAGGGTGTAAGAGCGCCTTTTAGATCGGGACATGGATCTCGCTCTGCCCGACCTGTGGCGATGGCATAGCGAATGATCTGCGAAATATCGCCTTTTGCTCGATGCGCAGTTTCAATGGCTCCTCGGCTCTCAATCCTGCGGAGCACTGCAAGCACTTCGGGTGCAGTGATGCTGGCGATTGGTTTGCCGCCCAGCCAGGGAAAGACGTCTCTTTCTAACCGTGCAATGATCTTGCTAGTGTGGCCTTCAGTCCGTGTTGGTTTGAATTTATCGAACCACTCGCGCGCGATAATTTCGAAGCTATTCGCACTTCGCTCGGCTTTTGCAGCTTTCATCGCCTTTTTTTTTGCGGCTGGGTCAATTCCTTCAGCGATCAATTTTCGCGCCTCCTCCCGCTTCTCCCGGGCATCTCGAAGACTAATTACTGGGTAGGCTCCGAACGAGAGGCGCTTTTCTTTGCCATCCATTCGGTACTTCAGTCGCCAGAGTTTTCCGCCTGCGGGGGAGACTTCAAGATACATCCCGCCGCCATCGAATAAGCGCACGGGTTTTTCTGCAGGTTTTGCGTTTCGAATCTGAACGTCGCTTAGGGGCATATTGAACCTCTCTGGGGGCATCGGCCTTGCGCGAAGGCTATCTGCCCCCAATCATGCCCCCAAATGCCCCCGGCTTTCAATAGCTTTGTTCGGATTATTTTGGACGTAAAAAAGGCCGGAACCTTTAATTTCTCGAGGTTTCCGGCCTTCTTCGGACTACTTCAAGCTATGGGGTGGTGGAGGCGGCGGGAATCGAACCCGCGTCCAGAAGTCCTCTACAGACAGTTCTACATACTTAGTGCTGTTTTTTGAATTTGACCTTGGCGACGCGAACGCACACGCTGCGACAAGGCGAGTCACCTAAATTTAACGCCATGCCAAGTGACCCGACATAACGCGATTCCCTGTAGATGACCTCACTGCCGTTGCCGGCCCGCCCCAGGGACGAAGCGGTGTGAGGGAAGCTGCAATTAAGCAGCTACTGCGTACGAAGAGTCGTTTGCAGTTATTTGCTTTCCGGCTGGATTTACGAGGTAACCAGTCCTCGGTATGCCCTGCGCTGCTTCGCAACCCCTGTCGAAACCAGGTCGCCCCCAATCAGCAGAAACGCATTGTAGCCCATCAGATGGGGCGGTCGCTTGAGATTTCAAGAGCTGGTCAGCAGTCTTTCGATATCCGCCGGATCTCTGGCGATACAGTCGGCATTCCAGGACAGCGGCTCACTGTGCCCGCAATAGCCCCACGCAGCTGCTACCGTCGGCATGCCTGCCGCTTTGCCGGCCTGGATGTCGCGCAGGTCATCGCCGACATACCAGCAGTCTTGCGCGGCCAGTCCCATCCTGCGGCAGGCTTCAAATAAAGGCTCCGGATGTGGTTTGGGGTGTGCCGTGGTGTCGCCCGACACTGAGCATGCCGCATGCTGCAAACCGATCAGGGGCAGCAACGCATCGGTATAGCGGGCGGGCTTGTTCGTGACGACTCCCCAGCGCAGTCCTTGTCGTTCTATCGTCTGCAGCAAGGCTGGGACGCCATCAAACAGGGTGGTCCGGTCGGCGATGCGGGCCGCATAGTTGTCCAGGAATTCGGTGCGCAGTGCATCGAAGCCGGCATCGGCTGGCGTCAGTCCGAACGCTACCCCAATCAGTCCCCGTGCACCGGCGGAGGCCACCGGGCGCAGCAGGTCGAACGATGACGGTGGCATGCCACGGTCGGTGCGCAGCTTGTTGACTGCGGCCGCGAGATCCGGCGCAGTATCGGCAAGCGTGCCGTCCAGATCGAAAAGCACCGCTTTCGGTGCCGGCATTCTGGTCGTCATGGCGTCTGCGATTACGTCGGCTTGTGGCATGCGATCAGGTAATTGACATCAGTGTCGCGATTCAGCGAATAAATCTTCGTCAGCGGGTTGTAGCCCATGCCTTTGATTGCATCGACTTCCAGACCTGCGTTACGGCAGAACTGCGACAGCTCTGCCGGCTTGATGAACTTCGCGTAATCGTGCGTGCCGCGCGGCAGCATACGCAGGATGTATTCGGCCCCGATCACGGCAAACAGATAAGACTTCGGGTTGCGATTGAGGGTCGAGAAGAATACGCGACCCCCCGGTTTGACCAGGGTTGCACAGGCTTGCACGATGGCGGCCGGATCGGGTACGTGTTCCAGCATTTCCATGCAAGTCACGACATCGTACTGGCCGGGTTCGCGTGCCGCGATGTCTTCGGCCGCGATAAGTTCGTAGCGCACTGATACACCGGATTCAAGGCTGTGCAAATCGGCGACCTTCAGTGCCTTTTCGGACAGGTCGATGCCGGTTACCGAAGCACCTTTTTTTGCAATGGATTCTGCCAGGATGCCTCCGCCGCAGCCAATGTCGATCACGCGCTTGCCAGCGAGCGGCACCAGCGCATTGATCCATTCGAGCCGTAACGGGTTGATCTCATGCAGTGGTCGGAATTCGGATTGCGGGTCCCACCAGCGATGCGCAAGCTCACTGAATTTCTGGAGTTCTTGAGGGTCGGCGTTCATGGTTGCGATGATAGCGGAAACTTGAACGTATAAAAAAGCCGCTGCACAGGCAGCGGCTTTTTCGAGAGAGAACCCCATTCAGGGGTTCGGTCTGCAGAAGTATTACTTCGAAGCGCGGGTACCGACGACTTCGACTTCCACGCGACGGTTCTTCGCACGGCCTTCACGAGTGTGGTTGTCAGCAACCGGCTCACGCTCGCCTTTGCCTTCGGTGAACACGCGCGATTCCGGGATGCCCTTCGACACCAGGAATGCCTTGACTGCCTTGGCGCGGCGCATCGAGAGCTTCATGTTGTAAGCGTCGGTGCCGGTCCAGTCGGTGTGGCCGGTGGCAACGATGACTTCGATGTCGGTGCCATGCAGCTTCGACACCAGATCTTCCAGCTTGGCTTTGCCTTCCGGCTTCAGCACAGACTTGTCGAAGTCGAAGAATGCGTCGGCGGAGAAGCTGACCTTCTCTGCTTTCGGCTCGACAGCGACCGGTGCGGGAACAGCGGCCGGAGCGACAGGCTCAGCAGCGGCCGGAGCCGGAGCGGAGGCGGGCGCAGCAGCGGCTGCGGACGACGACGATGCCGAACCTGCGCCCGACTTCGATGCCGGTGCGGCGGCTGCCGACTTGGCCGCGCCTTCATCGTTCGCCTTGGCGATCGCGCCATCGCAACCCTCTACTGCATCAGCCGGCGTCCAGTAGCCGGTATGCCAGCAAAGGCCGGTGCCGCTGTGCACGATGTCCTTGCTGCTGTCGACGACGTAGCCGTTCTTGTCGCTTTCGGTTGCCATCGCAGCTGTGCTGGCCGAGACCATAGCGAGAATCAGCGCGACTTTGCGCAGAGAGATTTTCATGTTGTTCTTCCCGGTTAGTTAGTTAAATTATAAGTATTTGAATCTGCGGGTAATGGCGGGCCGGCGCAATCGCTCTCTGATTCAAAGAGGCGCCGACACGCATAACCGTACTGGCAAGTCAATATTTTACTCTGGATTGCTAGCCACAGTGCAAGAATTGCAGCATTAGTTGCGAATGCTTGGCTCAAATAATGTGGCAATTCCGGATGGCCGCCTTGCCACTTTTCAGAGGGATGGAATGCCGCAACATTAAGCATGCCGACCCGGCTGCGGCAGTCAGTTAGCGCTCGTGTTTTGCGACCAGTTCCACTTCGACGCGGCGGTTTTGCGCGCGTCCTGCGCGGGTGGAGTTTGACGCCACTGGCTGTTTTTCTCCTTTGCCTTCGGTAAATATCCGGTCGCGCGGCACACCTTTTTGAGTCAGATAGTTTTTCACTGTGTGTGCCCGTCTCTCTGACAAATGCTGGTTATAGGCCGCTGTACCTGTCCAGTCTGTATGGCCGGTGGCGACGACGACCTCGAGTTGAAGTTTCGAGAGGCGGGCCGCCAGGGCATCCAGTTTCTGCCGTCCCTCCGGTTTGAGGGTGGCTTTATCGAAGTCAAAGTAAGTATCCGTGTCGAGCGTGATTTTCTCCGAGCTGGGGGTTGAGGGTTTTTCCTTGATGCTTGCAGCTTCGCCGGCTTCCCCCGGGGGCGCCACCGAGGAAGGGGCGGGTGCAGCCTGGGCCGGTGGGATGACGGCCGGCGCCTGGCGTCCGCTCCGTGGTGAAACTTTGGCTGGCGGTGCTTCCGGCGTTGGCGCAATGGGCGCAGGTGCGATGGGTGCGGCACCGGTCGCAGCTTCTTTCGGAGACGGTTTGGCGGGTGTTTGTGCGGCACTGGCCGGAGGCAGCGTTTCAAGTTCGGCAGGCGGCTGAGGCTTTGGGCTTGGTGCCGGCGCGGGAACCGGCACAGCCTTGCCAAGAACACCGTCGCAGCCGACGATCGTCGCAAATTCGGGCGACCAGCTGCCGGTATGCCAGCACTCGCCCTGCGAGCCACGTACAGCGATACCGGTCGAGTCGGTCACATACCCGGGATGGCCGGCAGCACTGAATGCAGCGAACCGCTCGACAAGCGGCGGCCCTTCGGCTGTGACGGCAGTGGCGCCGCTGCCGGCTGCGCTGACGGCAGGCGTTGCAGCCATCGACTTGCCTGCCGCGGTCGGGCAAGCGGACGCCATGGCGGGCGAGCCAGTGTTGCTTCGCCAGCAATCCCCCTGGCTGCCCCGCACAGGCATGTCTCCGGAATCCGTCACCAGACTTGAGGCTGGCTCGGCCTGAGCGACAACGGTGCGCGACAGCAGCAGCGTGCAGACCGCCAGCCAGTGAAACATGGGGGCGCGCATACACAGGTCTCCTGAATTTGCGGTTATCTCATCAGACTGCCGCTGGCGCGAAATGGTGCGGGGCAGGGTGGGGCGGCGGCCTTTAAAAAAATCAAATCGCTGGACATCGCACCTCCACGGTTTCGGAGGCTCCGGAGAGGGAGGGGCGGCGGGGGCCGCATGGTAGAATTTCGCGTTTACAAACCGCGTTCGAAAGCCCGTGCTTAGCTTGCACGGCTGCCAACGATCATCCGCGTCATTTCCGGTCTTTTTACCAGCCAGCCAATGGATCAGTTCGCAAAAGAAACCATCCCGATTTCCCTCGAAGAGGAGATGCGCAAGAGCTATCTCGACTATGCAATGAGTGTGATCGTCGGCCGTGCGTTGCCGGACGTGCGGGATGGCTTGAAGCCAGTGCATCGCCGCGTGCTGTTTGCGATGCATGAGACGAACAATGTGTGGAATCGCCCGTACGTGAAGTGTGCGCGTGTGGTGGGCGAGGTGATGGGTAAGTATCACCCGCACGGCGACCAGGCGATTTACGACACGCTGGTGCGCATGGCGCAGGACTTCTCGCTGCGTTACACGCTGGTCGACGGGCAGGGTAACTTCGGCTCGATCGATGGCGACAATGCCGCGGCGATGCGTTACACCGAGTGCCGGCTCGACAAGATTTCGCAGGAGCTGCTGGCCGACATCGACAAGGATACGGTCGATTTCGTGCCCAACTATGACGGCAAGGAAAAAGAGCCGTCGGTGCTGCCGACACGCATTCCTAACCTGCTGATCAATGGCTCGTCCGGCATTGCGGTCGGCATGGCGACCAACATCCCGCCGCACAACATCAGTGAAGTCATCAATGGTGCACTTCATCTTTTGAAGACGCCGGAGTGCACGATCGACGAGCTGATCGAACTGATCCCTGCGCCCGATTTCCCGACTGCCGGCATCATTTATGGCGTGTCCGGCGTGCGCGATGGCTATCGCACCGGCCGTGGCCGCGTGGTGATGCGGGCGAAGACCCATTTTGAAGATATCCGCGATGGCCGCTCGGCCATCATCGTCGACGAGCTGCCGTACCAGGTGAACAAGAAGTCGCTGCTTGAGCGCATCGCTGAGCTGGTACGCGACAAGAAGCTCGAAGGCATTTCCGACATCCGCGACGAATCCGACAAGTCGGGCATGCGCGTGGTCATCGAGCTCAAGCGCGGCGAGTTGCCCGAGGTTGTGCTGAACAACCTTTACAAGCAGACCCAGCTGCAGGACACCTTTGGCATGAACATGGTCGCGTTGGTTGACGGCCAGCCGAAGCTGCTGAACCTGAAGCAGATGCTCGAATGCTTCCTGTCGCATCGTCGTGAGGTGGTCACGCGCCGCACTGTGTTCGAGCTGCGCAAGGCGCGCGAGCGTGGTCATGTGCTGGAAGGTCTCGCGGTGGCACTGGCCAACATCGACGATTTCATCGCGATCATCAAGGCCGCACCGACGCCGCCGGTCGCGAAAGCCGAGTTGATGGCGCGCGCGTGGGATTCGTCGGTTGTCCGTGAAATGCTGTCGCGCACTGACACGGCGGCTGCCGGCGGGATTGATGCGTTCCGCCCCGAGAACCTGCCCCGTCACTACGGCTTGCAGCAGGATGGCCTCTACAAGCTGTCCGACGACCAGGCACAGGAAATCCTGCAGATGCGCCTGCAGCGCCTGACGGGCCTGGAGCAGGACAAGATCGTCAACGAATACAAGGAAGTGATGGAGCAGATCGCTGATCTGCTCGATATTCTCGCCCGTCCGGAGCGCGTGACCGCGATCATCTCGGATGAGCTGACCGCAGCGAAAAGCGAATATGGCGACGTCAACAAGGACGGCCGCCGCTCGACCATCGAGTTGAATGTCACAGACCTCGGTACGGAAGACCTGATCACGCCGCAGGACATGGTGGTCACGCTGTCGCACATGGGTTACATGAAGTCGCAGCCGCTGTCGGAATATCGCGCGCAAAAGCGCGGCGGCCGCGGCAAGCAGGCTACTGCGACCAAGGAAGACGACTGGATCGATCAGCTCTTCATCGCCAACACCCATAACTACATCCTGTGCTTCTCCAACCGCGGACGCATGTACTGGCTGAAGGTGTGGGAAGTGCCGCAGGGCTCGCGCGCGTCGCGTGGCAAGCCGATCGTCAACATGTTCCCGTTGCAGGACGGCGAGAAAATCACCGTGGTGCTGCCGCTGTCAGGCGAGAACAGCAAATTCCCGGATGACCGCTACGTGTTCATGTCGACTTCGCTCGGCACGGTGAAGAAGACGCCGCTGTCCGACTTCAGCAATCCGCGCAAGGCCGGCATCATCGCAGTCGATCTCGACGATGGCGATTTCCTGATTGGTGCCGCGCTGACTGACGGCAAGCACGACGTGATGCTGTTCTCCGACGCCGGCAAGGCGGTGCGATTCGACGAGAATGATGTGCGTCCGATGGGCCGTACCGCGCGCGGCGTGCGTGGCATGAACCTGGAAGACGGGCAGCAGGTGATCGCGCTGCTGGTCGCGGAGAATGAACAGCAGTCGGTCCTGACGGCCACCGAGAACGGCTTTGGCAAGCGCACCCCGATCACCGAATACACTCGCCATGGTCGCGGCACCAAGGGCATGATTGCGATCCAGACTTCGGAGCGCAATGGCAAGGTGGTGGCGGCGACGCTGGTCGAGCCGGTTGACGAGATCATGATGATTACGACCGGTGGTGTGCTGATCCGTACGCGCGTATCCGAGATCCGCGAGATGGGTCGGGCAACGCAGGGTGTGACGCTGATCGCTGTCGAAGATGGCGCGAAGCTGTCCGGACTGCAGCGCATCATGGAAGCCGATGCAGAAGAAGACACCGGCGCGGACGAAGCCGACGCTTCGTGAGACGCGTGCCGCACAATAAACAGAACGACAGGCAAGCCCCGAATGATCGATGACAAGCTCAAGCCGCTGCGTGAACAGATCGATGCAATCGACGCGCAGCTGCTGGCGCTGCTGAACCAGCGCGCGCGCGTGGCGCAGGAAGTCGGCCATGTGAAGGCCGAGACAAACGCACCGGTGTTCAGGCCCGAACGCGAGGCGCAGGTGCTGGCGCGCATCGCGCGCGACAATCCGGGGCCGCTCGTATCCAGTGACTTGCAGACCATTTTCCGCGAGGTGATGTCGGCTTGCCGTGCGCTCGAAAAGCGTGTGATTGTCGCCTTCCTCGGCCCGGCCGGCACCTATAGCGAGCAGGCGGTCTGGCAGCAGTTCGGGCAGGCGGTCGAGCCGCTGCCCTGCGTGTCGATCGACGAGGTCTTCCGCTCGGTCGAGGCGGGCACGGCCGATTTTGGTGTCGTACCCGTCGAGAATTCCACCGAAGGCACGGTGAACCGCACGCTCGACCTGCTGATGCAGACCCGGCTTGCCATCAGCGGCGAAGTCGCGCTGCCGGTGCAGCACAGCCTGATGACGCGCAGCGGCAGCATGGACGGCATCACACGCGTGTGCGCGCATTCGCAGGCGCTCGCGCAATGCCAGGCGTGGCTGAACGAGCACTATCCGCAGATGGAGCGCCGCGCGGTGGCGTCGAACGGTGAGGCGGCGCGGATGGCGAGCGAGGATGGCAGCGTTGCGGCGATTGCCGGCGACGCGGCGGCAAAGCGTTACAGCCTCGCGATCGTGAACGCGCATATTCAGGATGATCCGCACAATCGGACCCGCTTCTTCGTGATCGGCACGCTCAAGCCCGGTGCGTCAGGGCGTGACCAGACCTCACTGGTGCTGTCCGTGCCGAACAAGGCGGGCGCGGTGTACGAATTGCTGGCACCGCTGGCAAAGCACGGCGTGTCGATGACCCGCTTCGAGTCGCGCCCGGCGCGCACTGGCCGCTGGGAGTACGTCTTTTTTGTCGACATCGATGGTCATGCGGATGAACCGAAGGTCGCGCAGGCGCTCGCTGAACTGCACGCGCAGGCGGCCTTCTTCAAGGTGCTTGGCTCTTATCCGCATTCCGCCTGAACGCATTTCCTCTGAATTTTTTGAAGTATTTTTCCCGAGTGTGCAGCCATGACGACTTTTGGTCCTGATTACGTCCGTGCGATCGCGCCCTACCAGGGCGGCAAGCCGATCTCCGAGGTCGCGCGTGAGTTCGGCCTCGATGAGGCTTCGATCGTGAAACTTGCGTCGAATGAGAATCCGCTCGGCCTGCCGGCGTCAGCCAAGGCCGCCATGCAGAAGGTGCTTGATGAACTGGCGCGCTATCCCGACTCGAATGGCTTCGACCTGAAGTCGGCGCTGACGAAAAAATTCGGCGTGCCGGCAGACTGGCTCACGCTGGGCAATGGCAGCAATGACATCCTCGAGCTGGCCGCGCGTGCCTTGGTGCAGCCGGGCGAGTCGGTGGTCTATGCGCAGTATTCGTTCGCGGTATATCCGCTGGCAACACAGGCCGTGGGTGCTCGCGCCATCGTCGTGCCCGCCAAGAACTTCGGCCATGATCTTGATGCGATGGCCGCAGCGATTGCGCCCGACACGAAGCTGGTGTTCATCGCCAACCCCAACAATCCGACCGGCACCTTCATCGATGGCGACCAGATCGCTGCATTCCTGAAAAAGGTGCCGCCGCAGGTGGTCGTCGTGCTCGATGAGGCGTATACCGAGTATCTGT
>JACCDQ010680844.1_pt1 | contig 31831 bp, 35 predicted proteins | sample 7446031 | NCBI WGS metagenome assembly JACCDQ01 (sample SAMN15323442, study PRJNA562643) | freshwater metagenome | isolation source: river surface water | place: USA:Blue River Watershed | collected 2017-08-17 | reverse complement strand
TTAAACGTTGATCAAAAATCTTCCCTTTTCCCGACCTCCTATGATTCATACAATTGGTTTAGTGGTGATTGGTCGTAATGAAGGCGATCGCCTGAAACGGTGTTTACAATCGGTTCGTGAGCAAGTGTCCTCCATTGTGTATGTGGATTCGGGTTCTACCGATGGCAGTGTTGCCTATGCTCAGGGGTTGGGGGTGGAAGTGGTAGCCCTAGATTTAAGCGTTCCCTTTACGGCGGCTAGGGCCAGAAATGCCGGGTTTGCCCGTCTCCAGGAAATTCAGCCGGATGTTGAATTTGTGCAGTTTGTGGATGGGGATTGTGAAATTGTGCCGACCTGGTGGGCGATCGCCGAGAATGCTCTCAAACAAAACCCTGATCTGGTGGTGGTCTGTGGTCGTCGTCGGGAACGGTTTCCAGAACGCTCGATCTTTAATCGGCTTTGTGATCTGGAATGGGATACCCCGATTGGCTCGGCGCGGGCCTGTGGAGGCGATGCCCTCATGCGAGTCTCAGCGTTGGAAGCAGTGGGGGGGTTTAATCCCGATTTAATTGCGGGGGAAGAACCGGAACTCTGTATTCGTTTGCAACGACAGGGCGGCAAAATTGAACGGTTGGATGCGGAAATGACGCTCCATGATGCGGCGATGACTCGTTGGGGGCAATGGTGGCAACGCAATGTTCGGGGCGGTCATAGTTTTGCCCAGGTGAGTGCGGTTCAAGCCAGTGATCCGACCATCTATCAAAAACAGGAAAGTCGTCGGATTTGGTTGTGGGGGTTATTTCTCCCCGTTTTGGCGGTGGGGTTAAGTTGGTTAACCCAGGGCTGGAGTTTGCTGTTATTTGCGCTTTATCCGTTGCAAATGGTGAAGATTTACCACAATCAGCGATCGCGCGATCGTAGTGTTCAGGAGGCTTGGTTATATGCCTTTTTTTGCGTGTTAGGGCGATTTCCCCAACTTCAGGGTCAAGTTACTTTTTATCGCAATCGTTGGCAGGGACAAAAAACCCGCTTAATTGAATACAAGGCCGCTGATTCTTAATGATTGAATTTGGATATAGGGGTCTTTGATTTTGGCTCAGAGGTTAAATAATATTAAGATTTTTAAACAGATTATTGGCAACTGAGTTAGGGAATGAGTTTTAAGCTAGAATCTCGAATAAGTCATAAACTCAGTACGCAAATCAGCATAACTCGTTTTTTATCATGTTATGCGGGGATTTTCGGCGATCGCTCTTGTTTTAGAGTAATAGACGGAAAGATTCTTAAAAAAATGTGTATTTAGCGTGATATGCGGAAAATTTCCGTATGATTAACACTCAGTTGGATTAGTTCAGCCTACGCAATAGGCAAACTAAAAATTTCTTAATCGGAGAATTCAGTATGGATAAACAACAGTTATCTGCCGAACTTCAGTCGTTATTAGACCTCGGCGATCGTACGGATGAAGAAAAAGTCTTCCTCAGACTGCTAAAACAAGTTTGGAACATTGATTGGTCGATCGCCCCCTACGACGTATGGACACACATGATCGAGTGGGATGTACCCTATTTCCGTCGGTTCATGTTTCTTGATGAGGGAGACGAAGCCGAGGAAGAACAAATCATCCGTGATTGGACTGAAGCAAGACTGGGTTTAGGAGGTAAAGAAAAAAGTTTTGCACGGGACGTAAAAAAGCGCGTCATGGACTTAATCCAAGAAGTCAACGTCCTGCGATCTACGGTTGGTAAGGGGTAAAATTTAATAAGCTTCAAAGGAGATCACGCTACTTTGTTAGTTGCGATCGCCGATCTTGTAGGGTGCGTTTCTTAACGCGCCTTTTTCTTTTCTTATTCTATGCGTTACGCCACGCTAACACGTCCTATCTTTACTTGATATAATGAGCATTATCTCGTGAGCTTCTAAAAATTCTGATGACCAGAATCCTAACCGATTATCGAGGCTTTCCTGTACGTCTCACATAAAAAAGATTGATCCATATTTTAGGTCATCCCGAAATGGCTATGCTGAAGGATAGAATAGAAAAAACACTTCAATATCCTGAACAAGTCAGAAAATCTAACACGGATCACCAAGTTATTTTAAGTTACCGTTATTATCTTAATACATTAATGGGAGATAAATGGCTATGTGTTGTCACCAAATGTCTTGATAACGATGCCTTTTTATTGACCGCCTATTTAACGAATAGAATTAAACCAGGAGAACTGCTATGGCCACGAACTTAAAAATTTGGTTTGATAAAGAAGGTGACTTCTTAGAAGTTCTTTTTTCCGATCAACCAGGCTATATGCAAGCAACAGAAAATGATGCCATTATGACCAGAATTGATCTTCAGGGAAACGTATTAGGTTTTTCTATTTTAGGCGTAAGTCAACTCCAAAAGGATAATCCTTTAGTTGCAGAACTTTCAATTAATGTTACGGCTTTAAATTATGTAGGGTCTGCTGAATAAGTCCACAAAGCGAACCTGGATGCCACAGAAGGCGAAAAATGGTGACACTCGGAGAGCCGTTTCCAATTTCACCCCACTTTTTTAAACTGAAATATGTAGATTTTAATTCTCCAAATGTCATACTCTTCTACTTTATCGTTTTCAAAATTACTAAAAGCATTATTCAGGAAGGATTCTACATTTGTTCAGCAGACCCTAGTTAGACGGGGTTTAAAGTATAATCAGATACCCAAGGATCTAGTTTAAATTCTTCTCGCAAAAAATCAATAAAGCAATGAATTTTAGCAGGATAAAAACGACTACGACGATAGACAGCATAGATAGGAAAGGGCGGTGGTTGATAGTCTTGTAAAATAACCTTGAGATCCCCTCGATAAATTTCTTCCCCAAACATCCACACCGGGGCGATCGCAATTCCCAAGCCCGATAAAACAGCCGCTCTTACCGCCACCGAACTCCCGGTTTGTAAGTGACCATTGACTTGCACTTTGATTAAGCCTTCTTGACCTTGAAAATGCCATTCATTTGTCGGAGATAACCGCGTATAAATAATACAATGATGGTGCGATAACTCATCGGGAATTGCCGGTTCTTTGAACTTTTGGAAATAATCAAGACTCCCAACCGTAATGCGTCGAGTTAAACCCAGGCGATCGCCAATTAAAGACGTATCTTGATGTTCACCAACGCGAATAAAAAGATCTAACCCTTCCTCAATTAGATCCCCCATATAATCTGTCATAACCAAGTCAATTTTAATATCAGGATAACGACGGATAAAAGCCTTCAAACGGGGAACAATTTGCATTTCTCCAAACAGCACAGAACACCCCAAACGTAAAATACCTGTCACTTTTTCTTTCCCAATTAAACTGGCTTCCGCTTCGGCAACAGTTTCTAAAATTTGCTGACAATACTGATAATAATGTCTGCCTTCCTCTGTCAAACTTAGGTTAGTTGTCGAGCGAGTGATTAATTGTACTCCTAAATGTTTCTCTAAAGCGGCAATTTGCTTGCTAATAGTCGGTTGCGTGGTTTGTTGTTCCCGCGCCACCGCCGAAAAACTATTCATTTCGATCGCCCGAACAAAACTTTGCATACAAGTAAGACGATCCATCACCGCACCTATTCCAATTTGGCATATTGCATATTCTATTTTGCCTGCTTCCCATCCTAAAAGAAATAGGCAATGATGATTTTGTCAACAATTCCTATTCCTTAAACATTCCATGCTAAACCTCAAATCCCTTAGTCCTTGGCTGGCTCCCCTTGCTCTAGCAAGTGTGATGACGGTAGGCGATGTCGCCATTCAGAGTCTGTCACCCCAAACTCACCGGGTGGCGATCGCCGGTCCAGTTTCATCCGGCCAAGAACAAATCGAACTGATTACCATGAGTAAAGGAAAAATCGGTAGTGGTGATCAATTACGACGCTTTTTCTACGGCGATTTAGAACCCCTAGCTGTTCAGCCGGGCGGTGCAGGAATGGTTGTTAATCTATACAACAAAAAGAATAATGTTACCTTTTCCTATTGTGCCACCTATGATGTGGTCGTGGCGGTGAAAAGTGGCAAGGTCAAAGCCTTTCCTCCTGATGAAGTCAAATAAGTCAATGTTGACTAGCATACTCTTCACTGGATTGTATGCCAACTCAATGACTAGTCATCTATAGGGAAGATAGGGAAGATAGGGAAGGGGTTTCTGCCCCTGGTTATCCAGCCTACAGTATCAGTCAACCTCCAATCTCAAGGTGCGACGGCTTATCAACCCTGATAAAGCGTACTCAATACCCATGGTTACTTTGCCAGTTTAATGGGGGTCAGTTTGACAGGATATGATAGTTTATAGCCTTAAGCTATCCCCAGGAGAATTGTGAATTTACAAATTGAACTGTATAAATTTCACCAAGAGTCTTTGAGAAAAACCCCTCCAGAAAGGGCTGATGTTTTTTCAGTTTTCATTCAAAATTTGGAGGAAGAGTTTAGAAATCGAAGATCTTTGCGTATAGGTGATGTTGCTCCTGATTTTACTTTGCCTAATACCCAGGGAGAAGTAATTACCCTATCTGAACAACTTAAAAAAGGTCCGGTCTTACTCAAATTTTTTCGGGGTTATTGGTGTCCCTATTGTGGTTTGGAATTACGGGCCTATCAAAAAGTGGTTAATCAAATTCAAGCCTTGGGAGGAACAATTCTCGGCATTTCTCCCCAAACCTTAACGGCTTCACGGAAAACCATAGAACGTCATGATTTGACCTACGATCTTCTCAGCGATCATGGTTGTCGAACGGCTCAGGATTATGGATTAGTTTTTACGGTTCCTGATGCTGTCAAACAAATTTATTTACAATCGGGTTCTGTGATTCCTGATTACAATGGCATAGAAGAATGGGTCTTACCCGTACCCGCTACCTTTGTGGTAGATCGTCGCGGTCATATTGTTTTGGCCTATGTGAATGTGGACTACCGGGTACGCTATGAACCGAAGGATGCGATCGCTATTTTACTGTCTCTTTTTGTGGCTGATTAAGTAACTGATTTTTAGAAATTCTGGTGATTGGCTATTTCTAATCCCGATTATTTTATTTAGCCCTGTCCATAAAAATTATCGCTTTTTCACTTTTTTATTATGGATTTTCAAGATACCTGGGCTTTGTTACATCCCGCGATCGCCATTATTGTGGTATTTCCTTTGTTAGGAATTGTGGTGAATCGTGCTTTACTCACCCGTCAACGGCGTTTAGCGATCAAAACAGGAGAAAAAAGTAAAATTCCTCCAGTCGTTGGCTCTGAACACGTGGCGATCGGCAATTATTTGAGTATAGCAGTAGTCAGTGTTGCTTTTTTAGGATTAGCCTATCCCCTATTTTCTAAATTCATTACTAATAATGTCATTGCTCAGGAGCCTTTTCGGGTTTTCTTTATCATTGCTCTATTTGTTTTGAATATTGCTTCTTTCATCTTTCTCTTCCGAGCTAAAACCAAAAATTGGCGAGGGATTTTTGCACTCCTAACAGGAATTGGGTTAATCATTTTAGGGGGACAACCTGAAATTTATCGCCGCGAACATGAATGGTTTATTTCACATTTTTACTATGGAATTTTAGCGGCATTATTAATGATTTTTTCAGTCTTTATTACTCAGGATATTTATCAAGACCGTCAAAATCGTTGGCGTAAAGCTCATATTATTCTCAATAGCATTGCTTTATTGCTTTTTATTGGACAAGGTATAACTGGTGCGAGGGATTTACTCGAAATTCCACTTCATTGGCAAACACCTTATATTTATCAATGTGATTTTGTCAATAAAACTTGTCCTCATTAGTCAATGAAAATAATTTATCTAAATTTTCGGCGTTTTTTAAAACAGGTTCCTAGCCTATTTTATCTTGCCCTGGCTGTCATTATTTTTTCCTCAGCTAATTCTGTTACTCGTCGGATTATTGAATTAGGTCAGGCATACACAATTGATGGTCGTAACCCGATTTCCCTCTGTAATGTTCTTTTTGTCGGTAATTTATGTGCCTTGGGTTTAATGATTCTGATTTTTTACCCAGATTGGCAAATCCATAAATTACAAAAAATCTCTCGAAAGAATTGGTCTTCATTGACGATTACGGCGATTTTTTCCGGTGCAATTACCCCTGCTTTGATTTTTCTTGCCTTAGGCAAAACGAACGTTACTAATGTCGTGCTGATTGGACGACTGGAACCCATTTTTACTTTAATTATAGGTATTTTTGTTTTAAAAATTAAAGTGAGTTCGTTGAATATTGTGGCAACATTAATCTCTTTTTTGGGGGTTGGAGTGACTGCTTTTTTAGGCGTTTTTGAGGCCAGTAGAATGATCATCCCCTTTCATTTTGGACTAGGGGAAACCCTGGTGGCGATCGCCGCTTTTCTTTCGTCCGTCACAATCATTTTAAGCAAACAGCAATTGCAATCTATTCCTGTAGGAATTTTTACCATTTATCGTAATTTATTGGGAACTCTTGTCTTTTTTGTGATTGCAGTGATCCTTTATGGTTTTCACCATTTTATTGATATTTTTGCGCCGATTCTGTGGCAATGGATGTTTATCTATGCCGCTATTATTGTAGTTCTCGGTCAATTAGCTTGGTTAGCAGGTCTAAAAAATGCTAGTCTTGTGCAACTTAATTTGGCCAGTTTAGTGACACCTATTTTAGCGATTATCGTTGCCTATCTCATTTTAAATGAAACTCCCACTGCCGCTCAATATTTAGGAGGGAGTCTCCTTCTTTTGGGAGCCATTTTGAGTTTTATTGCTAATTTAAAAGCGGCTAAAAAAGCTCAATCCTTAACGCCCTGTGAAGTAGTAGAAACAAATATGGGTTTTCGGGGAATTTAGTTGGTAGAATTCTGTCCATTTGGCTCTCTGGTTTAGGGTAATAGGTTATCTTATGTCGGGTCTGCTGAATAAGTCAACAAAACGAACCTAGATGACACAGAAGGCGAAAAATGGTGACACTCGGAGAGCCGTTTTCAATTTCACCCCATTTTTTTAAACTGAAGTGCATAGATTTTGAGCATACAAATGTCATATTCTTCTACTTTATCGTTTTCAAAATTGCTGAAAGCATTATCCAGCAAGGATTCTACATTCATTTGGCAGACCCTACCTAATTGATGTTGATGATTAATTCTTTTTCCCGATTCTTAGAATTTATAGAAATAAGATTAGGTTGATATTTTTCTAATTCATCACAATTAATTTTAAAACTGGAGATCAACAACTCCAGATTTTTACTACTTCCTTGATTACTACCGTTGATACTAGTCATGCTATAGGGTTTTTTTCCATGAAAATAAGCTATATTAGCCCATGAATATAGTTCTCGAATTTGAGGGGAATTATCAATTGTCATTAACCAAGTATGAGAACATTTACGGAGTCTCTGAGCCAATAATGAATGATTAAAGCCTTTATGAAGATTACCTGATTCTCCATACAATCCGGATTTTTCAGCGGCTAAGTAAGGAGGATCTAAAAAAATAAAGACTCCTTTCTTTTTTCCGGTTAACAATTTTGAATAATCTTCATTAGTAAAGAAAACCTTTTTATTTTGTTGACTAAAGTATCCTTTTAAGTTTCTTAAGCGTTCAATACTAGAATCAGTGAATCTTTCACAATATGCAAGGGGTGTTAGCCCACCCGATTTAGTCGTGCCGCTTGCAGTACTTCTATTTAAAATAAAAAAACGAGCCGCATTATACAAGCGATTATCTGTTGGTAGCTCATTTAATTTTTGCACATAATTCAGACGAAATTCTGTCCACTCAGGACTTCGTTTTAATGGCCCATGATAAGGCTCTTTAAGAGAACTAACGATATTACATAACTCTTCAACATTATCTTGGGTTTGTTGCCAAAAATCTATTAAGAGATAATAAGCGTCATTTCCCCAATATGTTTTGGCAGATAAGTTAGCTAAAGCATACAATAATAGACTACCTCCACCCAAAAAAGGTTCTCTATATTCTCGAATTGTTTGGTGACGTTCAAACTGTTCTAGAATATGAGCTAATAAGGGAATATCTTTTTGTTTACCTCCTGGATAGCGAAGAGGTGATGGAATATAACGAATCATTCAAGAATCCTCTGGATTATCAATAAGCAAATCTGACGCAAGTTCCATAACTTGTTCCCAAGTTGAGTCTTGAGGTTTAGGTATTGTGCCGTATTCTCGTTGTATGTGTTGAGCAAATTTGACTAATATATCATAAGGAAGCTCACCAAAACCTTGATCGGTTTCTATTATGTATTCTATGAATTGCTCAATAGAATTCGATTCGCTATTTCTAGAACTTTTGTCCAATTTTCATCCTCCTGAGAGCAAACCAATTGATTGTTGAAATTTTTCAAGACTTCATGAGTCACTCTCTCAAGTTTAGAGCTTTCCACGCCAAAAAAGCCACTATTAAATAAAGATAGTCGAAATTGTCTTAAAGTTTCCCACTTTGTGACAGGTGATTTGATTTCAATGCTACAGGTAAAGCAGGTTTTTCGTTCATTCAGCGATGGCGCATTCTCTGCCCATCCTTTAGGCTCTCCTGAAATTGAATCAAATACCCAAGGTAAAGAATCTTGATCATTCATAATTCTCTTGGCACGATTACTTTCAGTTTTATCACTTTGCCCTGACCAGTGGCGTTTAAAAGCGAAAGTTATCCAATTATCAGCAAATATTTCAAAAAATTCATCAAAAGTATAGACACAAATATCAATAATACTTTTTACTTGTTTTGGATGTGTTAATAAATAAACAGCAGGATAATCAGAAATCCCTATTTTTAAATTCATGTCCATTACTAAGATTCTTAATAAACGCTCAAAGCGCTCTCTCTTCAAACCTTCTTGCCATTTTACATTACGTCTTTGATTATGATGATGAATATTCCAAACTTGTTGATCAAACCAAACTATGTCTGAAGAGTTTAATATTTTCAGTAAATCACTTCTATAGGCTTTATTATAAAGAAATGAGCCTTGCACATCCTTAAGTGAAACTGCAACGTCATTTAAGATAACATCTGCTTTTTTGCGATTACTATTTGATTTACCTATTCTTTCAATTTTAGTGAGAACTCTTATGTGAGGTAAGAGTATCTTTCCTTTATTTTCTTCCAACCAATCAATGACTTGCTCTTCCGACCCTCTTGTCATAATTTTGCCTCTTATTTATGAAAAAAACAGGATTGTCCTTGCTTGGAGCAATGTCACATTACACCAAACAAGGAAGCAATAGGGGATCGCCAATAATACACCCAACTCAGTAAAGTTAGAATAGATTCAAATCCGTTACAGCCCCCAAACTACTCGAAGAAACTAACTTCGCGTACTTCCCTAAAACGCCTTTGGTATAACGTGGTTGAGGAGGTTGCCAGTTCGCCCGCCGTTGAGCCAACTCTTCTTCACTGATATTGAGTTGTAATAGCCGTTGATTTGCGTCAATCGTGATGCTATCCCCTTCCTGCACAAGGGCAATATTTCCCCCGACAAAGGCTTCGGGAGCCACATGGCCGACGACCATACCGTAGGTTCCCCCGGAAAAACGACCATCGGTAATTAATCCCACGGAATCGCCTAAACCGGCTCCAATAATCGCTGAGGTTGGGGCTAACATTTCCCGCATTCCTGGCCCACCTTTCGGCCCTTCATAACGCACAATAATCACATCACCAGCTTGAATTTTATTGGCTAAAATAGCATCTAAACAATCTTCTTCAGATTCAAAAACCCTGGCGGGTCCAGTAATTTTAGGATTTTTGACACCGCTAATCTTCGCCACTGAACCTTCTTCGGCTAAATTGCCTTTTAAGACGGCTAAATGTCCCTCTTGATAAACCGGATTGTGCCAAGGTCGAATGACATCTTGATGGGCTGGGGGTTCATCCGGAATATCCTTTAAAATTTCTGCGATCGTTTGTCCCGAAATGGTTAACGCATCACCGTGAAGCAAACCATGAACTAACAACATTTTCATTACCTGGGGGATGCCGCCGGCTTGATGCAAGTTAGTGGTGACGTATTTACCTGATGGTTTGAGATCGCAGAGAACGGGGACTCGATGACGGATGGCTTCAAAATCATCCAAGGTTAACGGGACACCAATGGTCTTGGCGATCGCCAATAAATGAAGAACCGCATTGGTGGAACCGCCCACGGCCATAATCACCGCGATCGCATTTTCAAAAGCTTGACGGGTGAGAATTTGACTGGGCAAAATTTGTTGACGAATTGCTTCCACCAACACTTTGGCTGACGCTTCCGTACTATCTGCTTTTTCCGCATCTTCGGCGGCCATCGTGGAAGAATAGGGCAAACTCATCCCCATGGCTTCAAAGGCAGAGGACATCGTATTAGCGGTAAACATTCCCCCACAGGAACCAGCCCCCGGACAAGCATTGCGTTCAATCCCGTAGAGTGTTGCTTCCGAAATTTTGCCGGCACTATATTGGCCCACCGCTTCAAAGGAACTCACCACCGTTAAATCCTGCCCCTCGTAGTGACCGGGTTTAATGGTTCCCCCATAGACAAAAATGGCCGGGATATTCATGCGGGCCATGGCGATCATTGCCCCAGGCATATTTTTATCACATCCCCCGATCGCCAGGACTCCATCCATACTTTGGCCATTACAAGCTGTTTCAATGGAATCTGCAATCACATCACGGGAAACTAGGGAGTATTTCATCCCTTCAGTTCCCATGGAAATGCCATCGCTAATGGTAATCGTGCCAAACATTTGAGGCATGGCCCCTGCCGCCTTGAGTCCCACTTCAGCCCGCTTGGCTAGGTCATTAATGCCCATATTGCAAGGGGTAATCGTGCTATAGCCGTTGGCGATCCCCACAATGGGTTTTGTAAAATCATCGTCTCCAAACCCGACAGCCCGTAACATGGCCCGGTTGGGACTCCGTTGAGTACCCTGAGTGACTACACGACTTCTGAAATTGTCTGACATAGTGTTCTTCTGTGTGGCGAGAATCACCCCTCTGGCTTGCTCGGCCTCGTTAGGGGTGTTGGCAGTCTTCAGTTTATCACGATTGACACGATGGTTCCTTGGCTGGACGGCGATCGCCGTAGGGTCAACATCCGTCCAGGGCGACTCAAGAAAAGGCAGAAAGTTCCGGAGTAAAGTCATCTTTTGCGGGGGATTTCCCTAGGGCAAAAGTGACTTTTGCTGACTTTCAGAATTTGCCTAGGCATTCGCCTATTTCCGAGGGTTTTCCCTTCATTGGTAAAAATTTTGTGATCACAATCACAGATCCTGAGCAAGACCTATCACCGCCTTTTCTTCTAGCCCCCTCTATAACAGAAGGTATAGGATTTAACAGGATATTAATGCCATGGAATTTTCCACCACCAATCACAAATTATTAGGGGTTATTCTCCAAGATGCCCATCTTCTTTCTGATATTGAAATTCAAATTGCCCTTGTTGATCAGAAAGCTTATGGCATGAGATTGGGTGATATTCTAGTCTTACATGGTTGGGTCAAAAAACAGACAGTTGATTTCTTTACAGAACAATGGAACAAACTCCTAGAAGGTTGTTTAGATTACTCCCTGGAAGACTGTCTCTTAGCGGCCGGTTTACTCTCGAATAGCCAAATTAATATCATTCATCAAGAACAACAACTAACAGGTCAAGACTTTGGGGAAATTGCAGTTTATCGCGGTTGGCTAAAACAAGCTACGCTGAAATTTTTCCTCAACCATTTAACCCAACAGACCTTTCAAGCAATGTCTCGACAGCAGGCGGCTTAGAAGCGGACTGTCAGACGCATTTGTTAAATCCTAAAATTCGACCTGGGCTTGATCTAAGACCCAGGTTTTTTTTGCAATTTTGAGGTCTAGGGACAAGATAAAACGGCATTTAAGTAATGGGTTAAGGTAAAAGCATCAACGCCTAATTCAGTGCGTTCCTGCGCGGCTAAGATCCCAGCCTGGGCGTGCCACCAACTAGCTGTAGCCACGACAGATTCTAAGGATGTCTGTCTAGGTTGAGCAATTAACCCGCCCATTAAACCCGTTAGCACATCGCCACTGCCACCCCTGGCTAAAGCCGGCGTACTTTCTGGAATAACCCACACTTGACCCTCTGGATTGGCGATCGCCGTTCTGGCTCCTTTGAGTAACACAATACTTTGGGAAGATTGGGCGGCGGTTTTCACGGCCTGGAGACGGTCTTGGTCGGGATAGGGAATTTCCGGGAATAACCGTTTAAATTCTCCTAGATGGGGGGTTAATATCGTTGGCTGAGAACGTTGGGCTAATAATTGCTGGACACCTAATTGAGCTAAAAGGGTTAAGCCATCCGCATCCATAATTACGGGACAATGCACCGCTAAAACTTGCGGAATTAAATCGGGACATTCGAGGGTTAATCCTGGGCCAATGGCAATCGTAGAAAAGCGGGATAAATCACCCAGTAAATCCGGTAAAGTATCAATTGCCCCCGTAGGCGTTTCCGGACAATCTACGATTAACGCTTCGGGTAAATGACTGACTAACAGGGGCTTTAACGATTCAGGAACCGCCATACTTACCATCCCGATCCCACTGGCCCTGGCCCCTAACCCCGTCAGAATTGCTCCCCCGGCATACCGCCGCGATCCACAGATTAATAAAAGATGACCCTGTTGATATTTATGGGTTACTAGCGGACGAGGTAAGGGTAAGGAGGCTTGAGCGGAAGCCCGATCCCAGAGACGAGGTAAAGCGGGAGCCAGGTCTTTTAGCCAGATTTCAGGAATACCAATGTCTAACAATTCCACCTGGCCGAGATAGGGGAGGGACTGGTCTTGAAAATAGGCGGCTTTCCAAAGTCCTAAACAAAAACTATGGGTTGCTTGGACGGCTAGGCCCAACACTTCCCCCGTATCGGTGTGTAACCCCGAAGGCAGATCAATACTCACTACCGGGCAAGACCACTGATTCACCTGGGCGATCGCCTCCGCTTGCCATCCGGTCACCGGTCGCGTTAACCCAAAACCGAGTAAACCATCCACCAGAACCGTTGAGGATTCTAGATCGGATAATTGCTCAACAAAGGGCATCCCTAGGGCTTGTGCATACTGAGCGTGACTGGCCGTTAATTCCTTGAGATTTTTCCCTGGACAATAAACTTGCACCTGATAACCCTGTAACCATAACTCGCGGGCCACCACTAGGGCATCGCCTCCATTATGGCCAGTTCCCACTAACACCCCAACGGTAGGGAATTGCGATCGCGGATAGAGGACTTGCAACCGACTCGCCACGCCTAGGGCCGCTTTTTCCATTAAGGCCGGGATAGGCATTCCCTCCGCAAATAAACGGTTTTCTATCTCTCGCATTTGTTGGGCATTGATGATAATTGAGCGGGCAAAATGAGAGAAATTGGCCCCAGCAGAAGCACGAGATTGATAATCTTTTAATGCCGAAGGTAGTGCCGAAGGAGAAGGAGTGACCATGACCGCAGAAGTTTGGATTCGAGATGCCATCGGGGAGGATTTACCCCAAATTATTATGATTTATAATGCCAGTATTCCTTTGTACCTGGCAACGGCGGATACGGAACCGATTACCGTAGAAAGTCGTTTATCTTGGTTTGCGGCCCATACACCGGATACCTATCCCCTTTGGGTGGTCGAAAATTCCCAAAACCAGGTGATCGGTTGGTTAGGTTTTCAACGCTTCTATGGCCGACCTGCCTACGCTAAAACCGCCGAATTAAGTATCTATCTCCACCCGGAGCATCAGGGTAAGGGGTTAGGAAAATTACTGCTGAGTCGGGCGATCGCCGAGGGAGAAAATCTAGGATTACAGACCCTATTAGGATTTATTTTTGCTCATAATCAGCCCAGTTTACGCCTCTTTACGGGGTTACAATTTGAGCAATGGGGTTTCCTGCCTAGGGTTGCGATTTTAAATCATCAGGAACGAGATTTAGTCATTTTAGGTAGGCGATTAACGACCTAAGCCGGGAGCAAGATACTATCATCCCTGAATACAGGAGTGAAATTCGATAGCGATCACTGATCACTTATCCTTGGTGAATACCTTCCCGAAAATCAAAAATTTTTCTATAATCATTGAAACTGAGATCCAACTATCTTGAGGGTCTGAATATTGAAGGCTTGAATCAGGAGTTTTTATGAATTTATGTCGGCTAATTTACAGTAGTTATGCCAATGCCAGTCTGACTTACCAAGATTTAAAAGAAATTTTAACCAAATCTCAGAAAAATAATCAAGGTGATGGCATTACCGGATTGCTATGTTACGGCGATTCCATGTTTTTACAAATCCTAGAAGGCGATCGACGCATGGTTAGTCAAACCTATCATCGTATTTCCCTAGATGATCGTCATCATACTCCTGTTTTAATTGAATGCGTACCGGTTGAAGAACGATGTTTTGAATTTTGGTCAATGAGAACGATAAAATTGATTGATTTAGAGGCCGAAAAACTGCGCAATCTCATTGTTAAGTTTTCAGGTACAACCACTTTTAAACCCGATTTAATGACTCCTTCCCAATGTCTCAAATTTATGCAGGCATTAGATAATTTATCGCGTATCTAATCTTGGTCAGCCATCGAGATCCATCCCTAAGACTGACAAAACCTCTGGTATAGTAACAATAGCTCCTTACATTAGCTAGGGAAATCTCCCTTAATCTTGATTTTATCCACTGCGTTGTCATTATTTCCTTAACAATTTTTGTCGCCATTTTCGCCTCTGACTGTAACCATGACATCTTCCACCCTTTCGACCGAATCTCCTTCTTCCCAACGCAGTCATCTGGAACGACAAATGATTGTCATCCTGGACTTTGGTTCCCAGTATTCCGAATTGATCGCCCGTCGGATTCGTGAAACCCAGGTCTATTCAGAGGTTTTATCCTATCGCACCTCCGCAGAGCATTTACAGGCTTTAAATCCCAAAGGCATTATTTTGTCGGGTGGCCCTAGTTCTGTCTATGATCCCGGCGCACCCCAGTGTGATCCTCAGCTGTGGCATTTAGGGATGCCGGTGTTAGGGGTTTGCTATGGGATGCAATTAATGGTGCAACAGTTGGGGGGACAGGTCGAACGGGCCAAGCGGGGCGAGTACGGTAAAGCGTCCCTCTGGATTGATGACCCCACGGATCTCCTAACCAATGTGGAACACGGTGCGACGATGTGGATGAGTCATGGGGATTCTTGTACGAATTTACCGGCGGGATTTGCAACCCTGGCCCATACGGATAATACGCCCTGCGCGGCGATCGCCGATCATCAACGGAATTTATTTGGGGTGCAGTTTCACCCGGAGGTGGTGCATTCCCAGGGAGGGATCGCACTTATTCGCAATTTTGTTTATCACATCTGTCAGTGTGAACCGACCTGGACAACGGAAGCCTTTGTGGAAGAATCTATTCGGGAAATTCGGGCCAAAGTCGGTGATAAACGGGTGTTATTAGCTCTGTCGGGCGGAGTGGACTCTTCAACTCTGGCGTTTCTGCTCCATCGGGCGATCGGCGATCAACTGACCTGTATGTTTATTGACCAGGGCTTTATGCGGAAAGGGGAACCGGAACGGTTAGTCACGCTGTTCGATGAGCAGTTTCATATTCCGGTGCAGTATGTCAATGCCAGAGAACGATTTTTAAACCAATTAACCGGTATTACCGATCCCGAAGAAAAACGTCGTCGCATTGGCCATGAATTTATTCAGGTGTTTGAAGAAGAATCGAATCGTTTAGGCCCCTTTGATTATTTAGCCCAGGGAACGCTTTATCCCGATGTGATTGAATCCGCCGATAGCAATGTTGATCCAAAGAGTGGGGAACGGGTTGCCGTCAAAATCAAAAGTCATCATAATGTGGGCGGTTTACCAAAAAATCTGCGTTTTAAGTTAGTGGAACCGCTTCGTAAATTGTTTAAGGATGAAGTGCGTAAATTAGGCCGTTCGATTGGTTTACCGGAAGAAATTGTGCGTCGTCATCCTTTTCCCGGACCTGGGTTAGCGATTCGGATTATTGGGGAAGTGACCTCAGAACGGTTAAACATTCTGCGGGATGCAGATTTTATTGTGCGGGATGAAATTTCTAAGCGGGGTATCTATCACGATTATTGGCAAGCCTTTGCGGTGTTATTACCGGTTCGGAGTGTTGGGGTGATGGGGGATCAACGCACCTATGCCCATCCTATTGTCCTACGGTTTATTACCAGTGAAGATGGTATGACGGCGGATTGGGCCCGGGTTCCCTACGATATTTTAGAGGCGATCGCCAATCGGATTGTCAATGAAGTTAAGGGAGTGAACCGCGTGGTTTACGATATTACGTCTAAACCCCCTGGGACGATCGAGTGGGAGTAGTAATGAGGGAGGTTGCTGATTTTGAGTCTCGGTCTTAATCGGCAATCACCCACTACCAGGATCGGGATTTTACGGGATTACGGAATTTTCAGGATTAGGTTTTGGTGATGTTCTATTAGTTGGGATTTTATGGATTGTAAGCAATCTCCAAAACTCAGTCCAAGAATTTTCAAGATAGAATAATCCTGTTCATCCTCTCATTTTTTATAATCCTGGTACTGACGATAGAAAAGTGAATTGTACGCAATCCTCAAAACTCAATCTAAGAATTTTCAAGATAAAATAATTCTGCTCATCCTCTCATCTTTTATAGTCATGGTACTGGCGATGGAAAAAAAGAAACTCGACGAAATCACCTATAAAATTATCGGTTGCTCGATGAAAATTCATAATACCCTAGGCAACGGTTTTCAAGAAGTCATTTATCAAAGATGTCTGGCCATTGAAATGGAAAGATCAAAGTTAAATTTTGGGAGAGAAGTTGAACAAGCCATCTACTACGAAAATATTCAAGTCGGCGTTAGAAGAGCAGATTTCATTGTCGAAAATCATGTCATTGTGGAACTGAAAGCCGTTATTAATCTCGAAAATGCTCATTTAGCCCAAGCTAAAAATTATGTTGTTGCCTATAATTTCCCTATTGGTTTATTGATTAATTTTGGCTCTACCAGTTTGCAGTATAAAAAGGTTTTTAACTCCAAACATCCTCATCTGTATCCCACTGATTAATGTAAAGGTGATCGCCTTCCCCACAAGAAGTCTCTAGGAATCCCCCTATACAGCAATTTCTAGAATCCTTGCCTTAAGGAAACTTTAAATGGGTCGCTTGGGATTCGAACCCAAGACCAATCGGTTAAAAGCCGAGTGCTCTACCGCTGAGCTAGCGACCCGCTTCGTGTTTTCCACACGATTGACCATCATAGCATAGCTTTTTCCCGAAGACAAGGTTTTTTTTAGGAAAAAGTTGCCACCAGTTCCACTACCGTCTTGAGGCTTTCCTGGGGATCGAGTAATAACAGGTTTTCTCCGGTATTTAAGGCATTGCGAGGAGCCGTCCAGGGTTCCAAACAAACAAAATCCTGGCCCTGTAATGTCCAAAAGACCAGGGTGGAATAGTGATCATCATAGCTTAGGGTCAAGGTTAATCCCCTGGTGGGATCGGTGAAACTGACGGTATGACGCTTGACGGATTTGAAGATCGCATCAATTTCGGGCTGAGAAAAGTCAAAGCGATCGCTGAAGGGCAGAACCGTTAATAACTTTTGGTCTTGGTACATGGTGGCTGGAATATCAAACCGCAGTTGATTTTTCTCACTCACCGAAAAATAGGGATGTAACCCCGTCGAGAAAGGCATGATCGCCGAGGAATGATTGGTATATTGCTGTTCAATACGCAGTTTATTACCCTGGATTTGATAGCAAAAACGCAGTTCAAATTCAAAGGGATACTGGGCTAAGGTAGTCTCATTGCTCTGTAAACCTAGGGTTAGACTGGCTCTGTCCGTCGTGTCCTGTTGGATGACTTCCCAGGGTAAATCCCTCGCAAAACCGTGCTGTTTGAGGGAATAACTCTGCTCCTCTAACCGATAGCGATCGCCCGGTAAATTGCCACAGATGGGAAACAAGATGGGAATCCCGCCCCGCACACTCAAACTGCGATCGCGGAACCGTTCCTGGTCTAAATATAGGAGGTCTCGGTCTTGCACCCTCCAACGGGTAATGATGCCGCCCCGTTCTGGCACAACCTCTAAACTGGCTGAGGACTCTGAATCCCTGAGCCGATAGGTCAAATATTGGTCTTGGTGGGAAGCGATCTCGAACACAGGCTTTGGCGGAATAAACGATTAGTTCAGATTAACATTCTTCAGCTATTGCACAAAACGATGATTGTCACCCTCCAAAAATGCGTTTAAGAGATAGGGTAAACCCTGGCAAAATGGCTTCTCCCGATAAGGTATCCGGATTTTGTAAAACCTCCACCGCCTGACCCGGACGGTAAATTTCGACCCGTTGATTTTGGGGATCAATCAGCCATCCCAATTGTGCGCCATTCTCTTGATACTCCTGCATTTTTTCCTTGAGCTTTTTCAATGAATCGGTTTTCGAGCGTAATTCCACCACAAAATCAGGACATAGAGGAATAAAGCCTTCCCGTTGTTCTGGGGTTAGAGCTTCCCAACGTTCCCGTGCAACCCAGGACGCATCCGGGGAGCGATTCGCACCATTAGGGAGTTCAAAACCTGTCGAAGAGTCAAAGGCTTCTCCCAAATTTTCATTGGCTTCAAACCAATGACTGAGTTGACCGGCAATGCTGAGATTGCGTTTACCCGTTTCGCCACCAGTGGGAGGATTCACAATTAAGGCTCCTGTAGAAGTCCGTTCTAGTCTTAAATCTCGATTGACCTTTGCTAATTCCGCAAACTGAGCCGGCGTTACCTGAAGCAAAAGTTGATCGGGAACATTGAGAGAGAGTAATTGGGAAGAATCAAGAGCTTGCACCATGGGGATTGTCCTGACACAACGGAGAATATCTTGTATTTTAAAGTTTGTGATGGGGATTTCTTAAGGATTTCACAATGTTAAATCCCTACGGAGAGAACTGTTTGGGGGAGGAACATACTCGTATTCTATCCTAAGCAATAGAAGCAATTCTTCTCTTAATGAATTAGCCCAACTCAACTTAATTTCTGCAAGTCCGGGTTATATCAATTACCACTTGGCCCCCAAAGTCTGGAATTGGTGGTGCAACTTTAATTAATTCGACTCTGACCTGCTCAACTTTATCTAGAGTTAATACCTGATCGGCGATCGCCTGGGCCAACTTTTCAATTAAGACAAATTTCTGTTGGCTAATCAGCGTTTTTGTCATTTCAATCGCCTGACGATAATCCACCGTATCCTGTAATTGATCACTATGACCTGCGGTTTTGAGATCCACCCAGAGGGTTAAATTGACTTCAAACCATTGGCCTAGGGTTTGTTCCTCGATGAATAACCCCGTGTAACCGTAACAACGAATGCCTTTAACGTGAATGGTATCAGTCGCCATAAAGCTGTTTGAATCCTACTGTCCCTAGTTTAAGGAGGGTCGGTCACTTCTGTGGGGTGGGGTTAAAAATCGTTACAGAAAACTCTTAGGACTTGGCTAATGGGGGACTTGGCGATCGCCCTTGGCTGAAATTGAGGAGTAAGCTATGATAAGGAAGAAACTGCCGCGTTGGTGACTGCCAATCAAGTTTTTTGATCTATGCTTGAAAGAAAACGGGAGCCATAAATCGCGTTTTGTGGTAGTAAACCGAGCCAGTACTCGGAAACAGAAACAAAAACCAAAGGCACCCACCTGGTTAACCCCAGGTCATAAACTGAGGTAAAACGGCGTAGCGGTTTCTTTTAATCATTATTGCTAGAGATGAAACAATCAAATATTCGTGTTGAGAGGCCAAGGAGAAGTTTATATGATTACGCAAACCATGGTACAACCTTCTTCTTGGATTGAAGCAGGTGTTAAACTCCAAAACGTTCGCGGACTCGATCTGTTTAAGTTTACTGATGCTCTCCAAACGCGCCTTGAAACATTGATTGATCATCAAAAATCGAATCTCCTCACTCCTGAAGAAACTGCTGAACTAGCGGGTATTAGGGAACTTGATCGCATCTTTACCCTGATTAATGCTCGCATTATTGCTGAGTCATGACCATCAGTTTTACTCGTCGTCAACGCATCCACCGCCTGAAGATGCACAACAGTCAAGGGCTTAACTCAGTTTCTTTAACCCATTATTAATCACTAAGTTGTCGCGGTGAATCACCGTATCTGGCCCTTCATAACCCAGAATTTGGGCGATCGCCTCGGAATGACAACCCAGAATTTTACTAATTTCTTGATAACTGTAGTTGACTAAGCCTCGGCCAATTTCTTGACCCTGGCGATCGCAGATTTGTACCGCATCATCGGCATCAAACTCGCCCTCCAGATGGGTAATGCCCGCCGCCAGCAGAGATTTGCCCCCGTGACGTAGGGCTTTGACGGCTCCTTCATCCACAAAGAGTTTACCCAACGGTAATAAACCAAAGGCAATCCAGCGTTTACGGGCATTTTCGGATCGGTTTTGGGGTTCAAATTGGGTACCGATCGCCGCCCCGGCCAAAATTTTGGGTAAATGACTGGGTTGTTTGCCCTGGGTAATCACTGTCCTCACCCCGGAACTGGTGGCAATCCGGGCCGCCGCGATCTTGGTTTGCATTCCCCCCGTTCCCCATTGGGAACCCGTTCCCCCAACATTGACCTGTAATTGGGCTAATTCCTGAACCGTGACGAAGCTAATCGGTTGGGCTTGACTATCTACACGGGGATCAGCAGAGTACAGTTGCTCAACATCCGTCAGGATAAATAACCAATCAGCTTCAATTAAACTCGCTACCAGGGCAGAAAGGGTATCATTATCCCCAAATTTTAATTCCTCGATCGCCACAGTATCATTTTCATTAACAATGGGAATGACCCCCAACTCAAAAAGAGCTTGAAACGTATTGTAGGCATTGACATAACAATTGCGATCCATTAATTCCCGTCGGGTTAACAACACCTGGGCGATCGGTTGATCAAGATTGCTAAATAAATCGTCATAGATCCGCATTAACCGACCCTGACCCACCGCCGCGATCGCCTGTTTAACGGCCATTTTTTTCGGACGTTCCGTAATCCCTAAACGACTACAGCCCACCCCCACCGCCCCAGAGGACACCAAAACCAGATGATGTCCCGCCTGCCGCAGTTGACAGAGGGTTTCCACCAAGCCCGCAATGGTCGAGAGAGCTAAGTGTCCCGTTGGCCCCTGGGCTAAACTTGAGGTTCCAATTTTGATGACCACCGTTGCCATTTCTAATCCCCATTCCCACAAAAAAACAAAGGAATTTTAGCAATAATTGACCCGCTAATTTTCCCCGGCGATCACCACTCGATTGCGACCCGCCCCCTTGGCTTGGTAAAGGGCTGTATCGGCTTGATCCATTAAATCATCAAGGGTTTGACAGGTTGCATCAATCATTTTTAGGCCAATACTGACGGTTAAAGGAATCAGTAAACCATCGGCATGATAGGGATATTCTTCAATGAGGCCACGCAATCGTTCCGCTAATTGGTAGGCTCCTGATTGATCAGTATTGGGTAATAAAAGGGTAAATTCTTCTCCGCCCAATCGTCCTAGAATATCAAATTCTCTGAGAACGGATCGTAACAACAAAGCAATATGTTGCAAAACATGATCGCCCACTTCATGGCCGTAGGTATCATTCACTTTTTTAAAATGATCGAGATCAATCATTAACAACGATAGGGGATGATTGTAACGAATAGACCGCTTAACCTCAATGTTCCCTTGAAGGAGAAAATACCGACGATTATGAAGATTCGTTAATTGATCTGTCATCGCTAATTTTGCTAATCGTTTTTTCAGGTTATATTGTTCGGTAATATCCATCATGGCGGTTAGGGCCGCCTCCACACCATCAAACGTAATTAAACTCATGGAAACACAAGCCCAAAACGGTTTGCCATTAGCCGTTTTTAATTGGATTTCTAAGTTTTCTAAATAACCTTGATGTTCTAGTTTTTGCTTGATTTGCTCTCTATCATGGGTATTAACATAAAAATCTAGAGTAGATTTACCAACAACAAAATTAGCTGAAACTTCAAATTTTTCGGCTGTTTTATGATTAATATACAAAATTTCACTCGTTGCTAGATCACTAATCACGACCGGAAAGGGGGTATTTTCTGCTAAGAGACGAAAACGCTGTTCTGCTTCTCGTAATTCGGTCTCAACGAGTTTCCGTTCTTGAATCTCTTGTTTAAAGGATCGCTGGAGCCGATAAAACCGTAAAGCCGCGAAGGACACCAGAAATAAGACTCCTCCAATACTCAGGATCACGGTATAAATCCATCGCCAGGGAGGGGACGGATAGCGCTCGTAGAGAAATCCTGCTAAGGTAAAGTCGGATTTCAGCATTCCCAATTCTCGATAAATAGTGGCGATCGCCTGCCACCGCCCCGGATTCATATAACCAATTTCCACCACATCGGGCATAATTAACTGACGACTTTCACGGGCTTCAAATAATAAATGATCACGACTATGACGTTGACTATAATCTCGCAAAATTAAATCAACAATTTCTTCCGGGTGTTTGAGGGCATATTGCCAACCCAGGAGCGACGCATTTAAAAATTCCCGCACTTCCCTGGGATGCTCTCGAATCATGGCCTCTGTGGTAAAAAGCGTTTCCCCATAGAAATCAATCCCTCCCGACCGGGGACTGAATTCTAGATAGGGAACCCCCTTCTGTTGGAGAAAAAAAGGCTCATCGGTGCTGTAGGCCGACATGGCATCCGCTTTTCCATCCATGAGGGCTGTTGTGTTAAAGGAGTGGGGAATTTGCGTGATTTGCTCAAGAGAAATGCCTTCTTGTTTGAGATAGGCGATCAACTCTTCGGCATGGGGTTCTAACATTACCCGTTTACCCGCTAATTGATGAATATTACTAATTCCTGATTGTTTCAGGGCTAAAAAAATGAGGGGTGAATGCTGATAAATAGCCGCTAATACGACCACGGAATTACCCCTGGCTCGTAACAACAAAATATCAGAATTAGCAATGCCAAATTCGGCTTTTCCTTGTAACACGAGTTGGGCGGGTTCAACATCCTCCGGGGCTTCTAGAAAAGTGACATCTAACCCCGATTTTTGATAGTAACCTTTGGCTTTTGCCGCATAGTAACCCGCAAATTGAAATTGATGTTTCCATTTTAGTTGTAATCGGATTGGGGTCAAGCGTTGGGGAGAAGCGGCAGATTGGGCAGAGGCCTCAGAGGCGATCGCCCTTTCATGTTCAGCCCGAAGCGGTGGAATGTTCCCCAGCATCATACCCAGCACCAGACCCGTTTCCAGAGCGACAAACACCACCCAAGACCATCCCCAGGATTGAACACGGAGGAAATTAGGGAAATTTAGCTGAAGCATGAACTGATGACAAAACTTTCCAAACACTTGCAAACCATAAGTTCTTTATCCCTAGGGATTCTCCTAACTTAACACAATTTGGATGTGATTTGGATTAAATAGTAATAAGATAGTTAGGTCAAATGAATTTGGTATAAGTTTAATACTTTTTGCCAGGCATCCTGGGCAGAAGGCGGATGATAACTCCCCCGTTGGTCACAGAAAAAGCCATGGTCAGCATCGGGATAAATGAAGACTTGATGGGCAATATGATGATTCTTTAAGGTTTGTTGAATTTGTTCAACCTCACTGAGGGGAATACTGGCATCCTGACCGCCAAAGAAAGCGTAAAGCATTCCCCGGATTTCGGGAGTACGGGTAATGGTGGGTTGACCGTTGCCGGGATTCCAATTCACAATCCCCGCGCCATAAAAAGAAGCCGTCGCCTTGACATCGGGTAACGTGGCTCCCAAATAGACCACATGACCGCCAAAGCAAAAACCGATCAGTCCCACCCCCGTTGTTTTTACCTGGGGCAGTTCGTACAAATAATCAATCGTGGCCTGTAGATCGCTTAATAACTCAACTGTTTGGGTCTGTTCTTTATAGCGTTTCCCCTCCTCGATCGCTTCCATCGTGTAACCTGTTTCAAAATCTGGGGCCTGTCGTTGATAGATGGCCGGGGCGATCGCCACATAACCTTCCTGTGCAATGCGTTCCGTCACATCCCGAATATGGGCATTCACACCAAAAATTTCCTGGACAACAATCACCGCCGGATGGGGGCCGGCTTCCGTTGGACTGGCCAGGTAGGCCGCAATCTGTAAATCGCCGTTGGGAATGGTTACGGTATGGGTAGAAATAGCCGTCATAGGGTTATCAAACTTCAAAAAATAAATTTCAAGAAAAAGAAAAGACGCTTCAAAAAAGGATTACCGGAGCAATTTTGTCTATTTTGAGACTTTAGGTTTTTGACGAATAGCCTAGCGAAAACCCTCTTTGTAAAACCAGCTTACCAGACTAGGGAGTGGGAGGAGATAGCGGATTTTAACTAAGGCGATCACCCTCAACACTTCATTAAACAACATCATCGGGATTGATCCCCAACTCACGCAACTTTTGAGTCAATCTTTCTAGCCGTTGTTGTGCCTGTTCCTTGGCTAACCTTTCCTGTTCCTTGGCTAATCTTTCCTGTTCCTTAGCTAACCTTTCCTGCTCCTTGGCTAACCGTTCCTGTAAAGCTACCTCCGGGAGGGTGGGAACCAAATGCTTTTCGGGGGTAAAATACCGAAGTTTTCCGTCCAAAACCCCTAGATATAAATTTAACTGTTCACTCCAAAGATAACCCTTTTCCTGGGGGGTAATAGGTTGATATTGTCCATGAGTTAAACTAAATCCTTCAAACTCCAAGCTACCTGGATCAAACCAAAAATATTCCGGAGTCCGAAAGGTATTTTGATACAGTTCTTTTTTCTGTGTGCGATCAATTTTGGCGGTTGAATTGGACAGAATTTCGATGATTAAATTGGGATATTTTCCCCCTTCCCCCCAAACTACCCAACTTTTACGCGGTCGTTTTTCGGTTTCTAAAACCACAAAAAAATCGGGGCCACAGAAATCACGTTTTTTAAGTTGCTCTTCGTTGTAATAAATGGTGAGATTACCGGAAGCATAGTAATCATTTCTGTCTTGCCATAGCCAATCGAGACTGGTCAGCAAAATAATAATTTGTTGAAGATGGAGATCGCTTTCCAAGGGGGGTTCATCGCTCCATAGATCAGTGGGGGGACAACTAATTTCAGATGTTAGCTCTAGGGTTGTCATCGTTATTTAACCCAGGGTTGTTCTCGCTTTGATGGTAGCAGAAATTTTCAGAATCAGGTGTCGGATTTTCTCTTAAAAGTTTTAGGAGAGAAGCTAAGGATTTAAAATTTCCGTCAAGTCTAAAACCAATCCCGGTAAAATGCTTTCTCCGGATAATTGGGGAGGATGCGTAGCGGTAAAAGTTAACCTTTCTGGACCTTGACCCTGACGATAAATTTCCACTAGGGGGGTAAAGGGATCAATTAACCAACCTAACTGCACACCATTGTCTTGGTATTCTTGCATTTTTTGCTGTAAATCCACTAGGCGATCGCTTTCCGACCGGAGTTCAATCACAAAATCCGGGCAAAGGGGCGGAAATTTTCGACGGTCTTCTAGGGTTAAGGCCTGCCACCGGGCCAACGCCACCCAGGCCACATCCGGGCAACGATAGGCTCCACTGGGTAGTTTAAATTCCGTTGAAGAATCAAAGACTTTTCCCAATCCGGTTTGACGATTCCATAGCGTTAATTCGGTCGTCAGATTGGCATTTCTCAACCCACTTTCCCCGCCCGTTGGAGCCATAATCCTTAATTGTCCGGTTGCAGAAAGTTCTAATTGCCAGGGGTCATTGGCGCGACATAGCTCATAAAATTGCTCATCGGTCAAATGGACTTGATGGGGAATATTGAGGGTAAATGTTCCCATAGGCCAATCCTACATTCCCATAATTTCGTAACCCGCATCTACATAGAGAATTTGACCAGTAATGCCACTGGATAAATCACTGGCTAAAAAGGCCGCAGTATTGCCGACTTCCGTTTGGGTCACGGTGCGATGGAGGGGAGCCACCGCTTCCACATGATGGATCATGTCTAAAATGCCACCGACGGCAGAAGAGGCGAGGGTACGAATGGGGCCGGCTGAAATGCCATTCACTCGTACCTGTTGAGGGCCAAATTCGGCGGCCAAATACCGCACGGTCATTTCTAAACCGGCCTTGGCAATGCCCATCAAGTTATAGTTGGGAATGACTTTGACCCCGCCTAGATAGGATAGGGTAACGATACTGCCGCCTTCTTTTAGGAGGGGTTTCGCCGATCGCGCCAAACGACCCAGGGAATAGGTACTGACTTCGAGGGCTTTGGTAAAGGATTCGCGGGGAATATCGCTAAAGTTACCGGATAGACCATCTTTATCGGCAAAGGCTAGACAGTGAATCAAAATATCAAATTGGCCCCATTGATCGGCGATCGCCGTAAATAATTCATCAATCTGGGCATCATTCTGCACATCGCAGGGTAGGAATAAACTCGGATTAAGCGGCTCCACCAGTTCGCGGACTTTTTTTTCAAACCGGCCTTTTTCATCAGGTAAAAAGGTGACTCCTAATTCTGCCCCGGCTTGATGGAGTTGTTGCGCGATTCCCCAGGCGATCGAACGATTATTGGCAATGCCTGTTACAAGAGCTTTTTTTCCGCTTAAATTGAGCATAAATTCCTTAAAAACGACGGTTCCAGGTTAAGCCGATGTCAGATCTAACGCTAACCTAATCTTTAACTATACCGTTCCCAGGGACTCGTTGGCGTGGCTCCTAAAGCGGCGGTCGCACCATTTTTTTGAGATCGTCGAGGTCAAGGGTGAAAGTCGTATTTTCCATGGTTAACCAAAGGAGATATTCAATATTACCGGCGGGGCCAGGTAAGGGGGACGGGGTCACTCCCGCAGAAGACCACCCTTGATGTTGAGCGACTAATCCGACTTGATAAATGGCCCCCGCCCGATCCTCTGGATTACGAACGACCCCATTTTTCCCTAACCGCGATCGCCCGACTTCAAACTGAGGTTTGACTAATAAAATCACTTCCCTGGGGGGATTTAATAACTGCCAGAGCGGTTCTAACACTTTCGTCAAGGAAATAAAGGACAGATCCATTACCCCCAGATCGGCGGGAGGTGCGTCACCGTAAAGCTGGGCCGGGGTCAAATGACGAAAATTAGTCCGTTCCTTCAGAATGACCCTGGGATCTTGGCGAATTGTCCAGGCGACCTGCCCATAACCCACATCTACGCCATAGACCTTAGCCGCGCCGGCTTGCAATAAGCAATCGGTAAATCCCCCCGTCGAAATGCCGCCATCTAAACAAATGCGACCAGTCACCTGAATGGGAAAGGTTTGGAGAGCCTGGGCTAGTTTTTGGCCTCCCCTGGAAACGTAGGGCGGTTTTTGGGCGACTTCAATCTCGGCGGTGAGCGGGATTTCTGTCCCAGGTTTATCAATCACCCGTTGATTGACTTTCACTTCCCCAGCACGGATCAAACGTTGGGCGATCGCCCGTGATTCGCAGAGATGACGGTCAACTAAGAGTGAATCGAGTCGTTGTTTAGCCAAGGGAACCCAAAAAACGAGAATTGAGAGAGTCAATCATTGCCAATAATTCTACATTTTACCTTCATTGACTAAGGACATAAAATGCAAAACTGATAAAGCTACATTTTACCTTCATTGACTAAGGACATAAAATGTAAAAATTCTCCCGTTTTACTAAAATGGCATTCAAAGGGCTTTTTCCCTTGTTTGCCTAAATCCGCCGTGCCTTTGACGCTATAGCTTCCATCTTTATTTTTCTGAGCTTTTTCCGTCTTAATATTCGCCGGTTTCGTGTTGAATTGCTTAACGGCTTCTCCCTGACAGTTGGTAGGCATATTGTTGGGGATGACGGTTTCGGCTAGGGATGACCCGGCTAACCCAGAAAAAATGGTGATTAACAGTAGGCGATTAACAAACTTGTTCATGGAATTGATTAAATTGTGAGAAATCAGGGTTGATTGCCCTGCATCAAAGGAACCTAATAATCATAAGGAAAGGATGGGAGTTTGGAAACTCAGTGTCTTTAGACCTGAGAGGAAAAACGACTCAGGGGAATTTATTCCCCTTGAAGCTATAATTAGTGTGTGAGTAGGAATAACTATCTACGCATTGAACCTTCCTAGTGTGGTGAAATCCCAGCTAATCGAGTAAGCCTATTGAGAGGTGACACAGACAATGGCGAGCAATGGCAGGTGGGGGAGCGTACCAAACTGGCTTAGTGATGGACTCTGAAAACACAAATTAAAGCAAACAAAAGGTAAACACAATGGCAGTACCGCAAGGTAGTTGTTTTGAGTGATAGAGGTGCTTTGACTACGCCTTTGAGACTCAAGTTTTGGGTCATTCAAGAATCTCAGCGTCTTTAGACCTGAGAGTGTCAAAATCGGCAAGATTCATTAAAACAATAATGTCGTTACGGCTAAGGATACCTCTGCAAAAGCAAGTAAAGAAATACTTCCTTCGGTTAAAATCTGTTGTTCCTGATAACCCGATGGCGACGGTTGACGATAAATTCTTAACTGCTGATTCGCTAAATCCGCGACCCAATAATCGGCGATCGCCTGTTGAGCATAGAGCAGAGCTTTTTCCTGGGTATCCTTGGCCAAACTGCTATTGGCAAACTCAATAATCAAGAAAATATCCGTTGCCTGGGGATGACATTGACGGTAGGAACCCAAACGCACCACCGCAATATCTGGTTCCGGTTCGCTATCGGGGGCCAAGGTAATCGGTTTTCCTTCTCGAATTAATGCCTGTTGTTTTAATGAGTTGCGGAGGCGATCGGCGATCGTGGTATTCAGATCAGCATGAAGCGGACTTTCTGGTGACATTTCTATAATTTGTCCCTTAAGGAGTTCTACCGATTTTTGATCCAATAGGCCGGTGGCAATTAAATGATGATAATCGGCCAGTAACCAGCGTGTTAAGGTAACTGTCATTTTTCCTATTTCCTAACATTAAGAAGGGCGAATTAAGTCACTTTTTAAGGGAATTTCAAGGGATCACCTGCTCCTATTTTAAGCGAGACCCCTGGACTTGGCCCTTACAGGGGTGGCTCTGGTGGAAAATCGTCGTAACCGGATTGGGGATTACTCGGCTCCAGAGTCGGTTCGGGGGGAAAACTATCTAAAGTGGGGGCTGGCGGAAAATTGTCGCGGGGGGAGGGATTTTTCGGAAAACTTTGGGGCGGAAAACGAGGAGCTTTACTCGGTGGCACATTGGGATTGTTAGGAATAGTTGGAGTTGGCACAAATTTTTGCGCTAGGCTTCGGGGAGCCGGGGTCGTAAACAAAGCGCGCAATTCAGCCTGACGTTGCAGGGCCGGTTCGGGCGCGACTTCCCAGAGGGTTTTGTAATAAAAAAATGCCACTCCTAAACCATTATTTTTGGCAACGCGGACTTTTTCACTGACCAGGGGCATGGTCACTTGTTTGCGCTTTAAACCCGTGAGAATCCCAACGGCAGTAGGAACTTTGGCTTTGGCTTCTTGAAATTCGGGACGTTGAATCGGTTCCACAAAGCTCGCTAACTCTGTACGATAAACCTGCACAATGACTTCATCTAGGAGACCCTTGCGAACCCAATCTAACCAGTCCTGAAGATAAGTCCCATAGGCTAAACGATAGGTTGCCGGTGAGAGTGAAAAGAGAATATTGGGTTTTTGGGCTTTAATGGTTTTGTTCAGTTGGGCAACAAAGGCCGTAATTTTATTGGCTCGCCAGCGTACCCACCCCCAGTCCTGGGGATCTTGAGGAGGTGCTTTTTTGGTTTCCTGTTGATAAAGGGCAATGGTGTAGGGATCATACCCAAATTCCTTGGGAAGAGCTAAATGATCATCAAATTGAATGCCGTCAATATCGTATTTGTTCACAACTTCCATCACTAAATCCGTTATGAATTGTTGTACCTGGGGATGAAAGGGATTCAGCCAAGCCACTTCACCGGCCGCCGTTACGGAGGTTTTACTGCCGTCTTGCCGTTGGGTAAACCAGCGCGGGTGATTGGTGACCAGTTCGGACATGGGGGGAGCCATAAAACCAAATTCAAACCAGGGGAGGACTAATAACCCCCGTTGATGGGCTTTGGTAATCAAATCCGCTAGGGCATCCTGACCTTGATAACCTCTCGGATTAAAGGGTTGCAAGCCTTCCCGTTGGGCGATCGCACTTTCGTAGAGGACATAACCCGAATTCCAGACTACTGGGTAAAGGGTATTAAAATTCAAATCAGCGAGGAGGTTAACGGCTTGCTGGGTCTTATTCTGGTCTAAAAAATCGGCAGTATCATTATTGGTAATCCAAACCCCACGAATTTCGGGATAGTTGCCCTGGGAATGACTTGGCTCTGGGCGATCGAAGTAAATCGCGCACAATAGACCTATCAACAAATAAACAAAAACTCGCCGCAATAGACGTTTCGATAAAACCAGAGCAACCATGACCCACTAAGTACCAAGAGATTGAACACACTGTCTGACAATGAATCTCTATCCTATCGGCAATAGGAGACATTGGGGGGATTGGTGGAATACGGGAGAGGATAGGGAGACCCCCCTAGGTTTGATGGTTTTCTTTGGGTTGGAGGAATCGCTGATAATTTTTGGAGTAGTAATTTAGCCCACATTCCGCAATTTACAGCAATAAAAAATAGTTTTTTAAGTAGTAATTCGATAGCAGTAGCGGTCTCTATATTTCGATTTTTAGCTCTAATTGTTTTAAATCAATATTAGAAATTCTTTTATTGGTGGAATCATTAGATAAAGGAAGGATAATTTGTCCTTTACTATAATCTGTTTTTTCAAGTAACTTTGCAAAGAAAAACCAAGATAAAATTCTACTTCGATAATCTTTTAATGTCTTTCCTTTTAAATCTTGAGAATCATAAGTATTTTTAATGATTTCATCAATACCCCACTGGGTAAGTTTAGAGGATTTTAAACTATGATAAATTTTTTGATACAGTATGTGATCTTGTAAAATATTATGAAGATATTGAGAAATTTCTTCATCACTGGAGTCCAATAGATCTGTATTGGCCATTATCATTTGACCATATTGATAGGCCAATTTCAAATTCTTCATGTCCCAAATAATACTTTGCGCTGTATTTTTAGAAAAAGTTAGCTTGTTCATAAAATCCCTTTTTTCCATTCCACAAAATCCAACATCTTGAAGAATACGAAAGGCTTTTAAAACAGTTTGGTGATTATTTCTTATGAGATACTTCATCACTATATTTTTATTGATAATCTCAATGAAAGATAATTGCAAGTGCTTATTTGAGATTGGAGTAACTGGAACTTTCAGAAGCTTGTTTAGTTTGTATCTTTTCAAGACTTCTTCTTGATCCCAGAAAAAATCTTTCCACTCTTGCCATTTTCGATTAAATTGCAAGTCTCGTAAAATAAAATGCCCATAATAAGCTTCGGAATAATCATCTTTATTTTCGGTTACTAAAGCATCAAATTCAAATTTCACAAGACACATTAATTCATTTGCTTTTTCTATATTTTGACATTGGCGAATTGCTTCAAAATCAAAACCTGAATCATAGTTATCAAAAATTCTAAAAATAGATTCAAGATATTGAGCTACTTTTTCAGCTTTTGCCGAATTGAAAATTTTTAGATAACTTTTAATTTTCTTGAAACCTTGTATCGTGATAAAAGCATCAATCTCCTTGTTTTTTATTAGCGCAACAAGTTCCGGAGATACAGCACTTTGCGCTAGAATAACAGACAATAAAAAACAGAGGAAAAACAAGGTTATGACAACATACTCACTAGACCTAAGAGAAAGAGCATTAGCGTTGTACAACACAGAAAATATGTCGATCA
>JACCDQ010255389.1_pt1 | contig 31895 bp, 51 predicted proteins | sample 7446031 | NCBI WGS metagenome assembly JACCDQ01 (sample SAMN15323442, study PRJNA562643) | freshwater metagenome | isolation source: river surface water | place: USA:Blue River Watershed | collected 2017-08-17 | reverse complement strand
AGGAGGTTTTTAATTCCAGGGATATTTCTAAACCCAGGCCCAAACCGAAGCTTTAAAGCATTCTGAAGTCTGTACCGTCCAACCCTGTTGTAGGGAAGCTCAGGCATCTTTTCCCCCAAGATCTTAGGTAAATCCTTTAGTTCAAGCTCTCCATCTGAAGTCTTACCAAGAAGCTCATTCAAGGATGCTGGTTTTTGTGATGACCTAGCCATTATGAATTACTCCCAAATGGGTCTGTATTCATGGCGGGAGTATATTGTCCTTCCCCAGCCTGAGGAGCCCATGAGTTATTCCATGGAGTGTTTGCATTCTTCTTACCAGTCGGAGATCCAATCCCTTGTGAGCCAAGCATTGCATAAAGCGTCCCAGCCTGGCCAACGGTGCCAGCCATATTGCCAATGAAGCTCATGTCATTCCTAGCACCTTGAAGGCCACCAACATACTGAGCCCCGGCCCCAGTGATAGGAGTTCCATTAATCGCTGAAACTCTTCTTGCGTTGATATTTCCACGCTGACCAGATAACCCAGCAGCAACCTGAGCATTGGACTGAATTCCGTATCGTCCAGAAGTGTCCTGAGCAATCCCAAGAAGTTGTGCAAGGCTTTGTTGTTGAGCATTGAACTGAGCATTCTGAGAAGCCTCATCAAACGCAGCTAGTGCCTGCATCCCAGTGCTTGTCTCGGCATACCCAGACCCAAGCCTAGCCCTTAACTGCTCCTCAAGTTTTGCTCTATCCTTCGCTTGCTGAGCTCTAAGCGGTGACAACACCTTAGCCTCTTGCCCCTGAAGAAGGGCCAAGGCTTGCTTCCCACTTTCAATCAAAGCTGGATCAGCAGAATCAAGGAGTCTTTGTTTCCTAGCAATGTCTTGCTCATTTAAAGTAATCGCACGCTGAAGCTGCTCAAGTTCCATAGCACTTGGCTCAGCAGCTTGAACAGCAGCAGCTCTATCAGCTCTCTGTTGCTCTAACTGAGCGTTAGCAATGTCCTGCTGAGCATTCGCCATTCGCTTCCCAGCGTCTTGTTGAAACAAACCCCCAACAAGGCTAGCCCCTGCTGAAATCGCAAGTCCTGTTGTTATCGGCTCACCCATCTTTTAACTCCTTGATAACTTGTGTAGCTACCTGGTTCCCAAGAACAAATCCCGAAGCAATTAAACGCTTCCTAATAGCCTTGTTGTCAGGATAGGCGAGCATTAATTCAAACCCAAGTTTTTTGGCAAATTCAGACACACTTGTAGCCTGATCATTTATCGCTATCCCCCGCTCCTCATCACTGCTGTCTGGGTTAGTTATCTGATATCCCCAACAACAGGACTTTGAGCCAAGGAATGGATACAAAAAAGAAATAACAATGGGCTTATTGTCTATAAAAGTACAAAATCCAAAGTCCGTAAAAAAGGCCTCAGGAATGACAACCCATCTATGAGCCGCCCACCAAGAGTCCCTTAATTCTACAAATATTTTGTCTTCTTCTTTTGTTCTATTAAAACTTACTGTTTTTATCATCCAAGGAGAGACTTTAACGTTCTCTCCCCCATGCCTGTCATTTCGTTTTGACTGGATTTGTAACCTTCTGACATCTTATCTAGCTCCTTGTCAAAAAGCCTGAAGGCCTCAATCACTTCATTTCTCTGCATGAAGTTCTCGCCAAACTTTTGACTAAGCCTTCCGCTAAGCTGAAGCCTTCCGTAATCATTAAACGTGATCCCAGCAATTGGGATCCCAAGCTTTGACAAATACTCAAGCACAGACCCGTTAAGAGGGCTCCCTTTCCCGCTTAAGTCCTCAGACAAAGACGGGGAGAAAAAACTCTCTTCCTTAGGTGCTGCACCCTCCATGAAGGGCCCGCCATTCATCATGGCGCACCCCTTGGCATTGCTATCATGTTTGCAAAAACATTCACAAGGGTTCCGCCAGAGGTCGTAATCGATAATGTGATTGTCTTAGTAGAAAGATCTGAGTCGTTCATTACAATGCAAAATGGAGTTGTTCTAAACCCAGAAACAGCCTGAGTTGAAACATAAACATCTTTATAAAGACCTGAGGTATTCCCGGCAATCCTGATGTACCCATACCATCCAGCAGAAGTATCTCCATCAACCCAGCCTGATACCAGATAAACACTATCCCTAACGCCATTTGTTTGAATGGAAGAAGAAAGAATTGTCCCATCTGTTGATCTAGTTCCAGTGTAAGTCCCGTAAGCAGACCCGTTTGCAACCTTTGCAGCAGTAACCGCATTTGCGATAATGTTCCCAGTATCAACACTTAAGTTTGCAAGCTTTGATGCAGTCACGGCCCCAGGACCAATTTTAGCCTCAGTCACGTTTGAATCTGAAATTTTAACAGTAGTGACAGCCCCATCAGCAAGATCCCCAGTCGCAATTGTCCCATCCAAGATCTTAGCCGAAGTAATTGCCCCATCAGCAATGTTGGAGGTCCCAAGAGTCCCGGTTAAGTCAAAATCAGGAGCAGAATACCACTGAGCGCCGCCAATGATCTGCTTTATTTTGTACCGAAGTCTCTGAATCTCTCCAGCTAAGCTTGTCGCTAGTGACTCACTCCCAACCCCTCCGGGGTCAGCAGAAGACTGCATCTCGCTTGTGTTAGTTGAGTAATCCTCAATACTTGTTGGCTTTGTATTGGTTAACAGGTTATCAAACTCAGCATTTAAGTCTGATGCTGTAAGCACCTCGTTTGAAACCCAAGTCTTTACCCTAGAGAAAATTGCCATTTAATCACCTCACACTTGGAAACTATAAACCGCCTCATCGCCAACCCTAAAGCTAACAATGATTCGCTCTATCTTCATTCCCTCGCTTGCAATGTTATTGTAAAACCTGAAGCTAATCTTATTCCCATAACAAGACTTTAAATTCTTCCTATTCCTTCGCCCAATCGGATCCCCTGCTAATGAATCAACATCTAACTCAAAAGCATCAAGAGCTGCCCCGTAAACCTGAGCAAAAGAAATGGTCTGTCTAAACTCCCCATCAATGTAAACATCACACGAGAAGTTGTTGTTCCCTGTTGGAACATAGTTCACTTCCAAAAACTCAAAGATCTTATTCTTTCCACTTAAAGACTGATCAGCAAAGCTAAAATCAGTGTAAGCAGTTTGAAATTCCCCAGTGTAAGGGTTCCCGTCTCGGTTGTAACTATCCCTATCCATCAACCAAACATAACCGTCCTGGTCACCGTACATAGGTCTTTGAATGGAGTTTGAATCCTTACGAAGTCCCAAGCAGTTTGGCTCATCCTTTGACTCAATCGAAAACCGGATATTTTCTCGTCCCAGATCCATGACAAGAAGTCTGTCCCGCACATCGGTTGAGCTAGACTGAGCATTAAACATGACCCACTTCTTCTCAGGGTAATAAATGCCCTGAGAGTAGGGAAGTCCTGCAATGTTGAAAGTGTTTCTGATAAAGTCTTCAATCCCATTGTTTGAGAGAATATCTCCAGACTCAAAGTCACCAAACTTGTCACTAGCCTCAAGGCTAGTAAAAGATCCAAAGGCATTCGCTGCAATCATGTCAGTTAGTGCCTGAACAACAGAGTGAGGAGAAGCGATACCAAAAGAATCACTGTACTTTGATATGGTCCAAAGAGAAGTGTCTGGATCCCGCCCATCTAAAATATAAACCCCGAAAGGTTTCTTAAATAAGAAGAGAAGACCTCTATGAACAATCCCAGCAATGATCCCATCTCCCTCTCCAGGGAAAATTGGGAACGTTAAGGGAGTAGTATTAAAATCCTCGTGATCTGAGGTAAGGCTAAAATAAACGATATGCCTATTAGCAGCGCTGCCAAGAACAAAATGCCTGTTTGCATAAACCCCTCCAAAAGTAGGGTAATTCCCCCCACTCCAATCAGTGTTTGGAGTTCCGATTGCAGCAGTGGCACTTCCATCCCCTGTAATCCTGTGAATCTGAGCAGACCCAGTATAGATGAAAAGCTTTTTGTTATTACCAGAGGCTTCCTGTCCACCAGTCGCCATATGACAATCGGTCGTGACAGTAACAGCTAGATTTCTTATCGCTGTATTTGAAGAAAACGTCCCGTCTCCAGTGTCTCGCCATATCTTTCCATCACTGGTCACAGCAATCAGTCTTTGAGCTGTACTTGTTGGCCAGTAATCAAACACACCAACAATGTTGGTTGATGGGAGTGCTGTAGAGTTATGTTTCGTACTCCCGCCGCTTTTCTCAATTCGTCCAGCTTGATAACTAACGTTGTTAGCCTTAATCAAAGCATTAGGCGGAAGACTTGAGGCTGATCCATCAGCCTGAAGTCCCATCTGACCAAAGGGAATTGCTATGCTTGATCCAACATAACCCATTAGCTTCCGCTCCTGTACCAACCAAACACTTTAATTGATCCAAGCCTAGGGACAAGTCTTCCGTAATTCTGCCCAGCCAATGTCTTATTCTTCCTGTTGTCACTCACCATTGCCTTAAGCTTTGCTTGAGCAAGGGCAAAATACTTATCAGCCTTACTGTCACTCTTCTCAAAAAGTACATAGTGAGCAGCAGCAAAGATTAAGTAATCAGTATATGACCCAGGAATTACTGGAACACTCACAGAGTTATCATAAAGCTTCCTAGGGACTGGGATGTAATTTACCTCAATCCTGATCGGGTCGTCTGGAACAGAAGCATTAAACCTAGCCTTCCATATCCCAGTCTTTGACTGCTCAACAATGCAAAACTTTGAAGGGATGTCTTCGTTGAGCCTGTTTAGTGGGTATTCCCGAAGAAAAGTATTTGAATCAATCATGAACACTTTCCCAGAATCTTTAGCAGAGCTAAAAATCATTCCAGTGTCTTTATAGATTGTCATAGGTCTTGAGAGCCTAAGGATCCCACTCAAAGCATAGCTAGAAGTATAAGTTAATGCTCCAGACTGGTTATTATCATCAAACCCAAGAAGGGCAGCAGCACTTTTTGAGGCGTTTGTCCCTGTACCAAAGTAAAGTCTAAAAACACTTCCGCTAGAAGTGAGTGTAAACTTCCTAAGTACAGAATCAAAAGTAACCGTATAAGACTGAGCCCCGGCAGCCGTGATTCTTGTATCAACCTCAGTCGCAAACGTTGTTGGAGTATAAACCCCACTCGTAAGAGTCGCGGTTAACTCAGCCGTTCCGTTCTCTGTGAAATCAATCTTGTTGTTTGTTGAATCAACAACAATGGTGTCGTCAATCAAGTCATAATCAAGCTTGTATGCCTTGTAAGAAAGAGTGTCTGAATCATCTAGGTAAGTCTGATCAAGTGTGGCACTCGTGCTTGCAGCAGTGTGCTCAGCAATCCGGTAAATGTCATCACGAGATGAAAACTTAATAAAACGGCCAGTTAAAGAAGAAGCAGGCCCCGATGAGAAAGTAATTGCCCTTGATCCATTTGTCGTAGTCACCGTTCCCTCAACAAGAGGAGACAGCTCAAGCACAATAGGCTTTTTTGCCTGAGCCCAGTGAAACGGCTCACCCATTTCAACATCAAACTCACTCCCGCCTGAGAGTAAGCTTTTGTAAACAGAATTAAGTCTATTTAAAGCAATAGAATCAAACGGGGAAGTACCATCGGTCATCTCCCCAGAGATTTGTAGGATTTCTTCTATCAAATCCTCAGTCGTTCTTTCCAAAGACATCGAAACCCCCTTTAAGGGCTAATGTGATACGATGCTTTTATAGTATTGGAAGAATCAGAGTAAAGAAAGAAAGGTACGAGAGCTTCGCCCTGCTGTAGCAATAAAGGATGCTGAGAGAAATCAACCTCTACTGATCCATTAGCGTCAATATTTTCTTTGTAAGATAGTACAGCACAAACCCGAACCCCAGAGAAAACATAGTTTGGAGCCCCGCTTGCAGCAAGACGAATTGAATAGTAACTGCTTCCATCTAAAGTCCAGTCAATTGGAGCGTTGAAAAGAATTGCTTTTTTCCCAGTGGACGTAAGCACTGGAGAATTTACTGGAGTGATTGAGGCCCATGCCCCATTCCAATACTCATAACTAAAAGTAACCCCGCTTGAATCAGCAGTCCCAACACTTAAAGCAATGAGATTAAACTTCTCTTTTGCGCTAAAAACATAGTTGTTTCCGCTAGCGCCAAGACTCAAATTCCCAGAATTCATTGAGTGAGCAATTGCGATATTATTGGGAGCAGCACTCCCGTTAAACGCAACCACTTTCTCAATTCTTAACTGAGAGTCAGACTCAGGACATGAAATTGCCGCATCGTAAGTCTGACTTGGGTAAGCAACAATTTCTGAATTCTGAATCTGACTGTAAATCATTTTTGGTTTTCCTGCTCAAGAATTTTCTTAGCTTGATCTTTGGTTAACTGAGTAGGGATAAGTGTCCCGTCCTCGTTATAGAAAATCCCAGACCCAGGAGGCTGCTCGATTTTCTTTTTCCCTTTTTCAACAAAAAGACGGTAAGGAGTTGTTTCAACTACTCGCCCTCTTTTGTCGTATCTTTGAGTCTTAAAATTAAAACTGCTTTTAGGACCTTTTTTTGCCATAGTTTTTTACCTCGTCTAGTTTTTAAATCTTACCAGCCACGAATCTCAGCGTAAAGAGTCGCAGCAGCAGGAGTAGCTGAAGCACCAACAAGTTCAACCAACGCAGCATCAGCAGCATTGTTGTTGTCCCCTTGGTAAACGCGAATCTTGTTGTTGGCCTGGTCATACTTATAAACAAAACCATCAGCAGAGGCGGGAGAGAAAAGATCAACAGATCTGATCTCATTAGGGCATCCCATCTTAGCAGCAGTCAAAGGAACTCCATTTGCGGGATAAGTCAAAGCGCCGTCTCCAAAAGCAATTGTCATTCTGAAAAGTCGCATTCCAGAATCAACAATTTCTTTATTGAGAAGGGTATAGGTAACATCTCCAGCAGCAATATCAGCCATTATAAACCCCCAAAAAAACTAGTTTGATATAAGTGAGCCCCAACCCAGGAAAACTAGAAAACCCAGGAAGGGGCCACAAAACTTAATTAGGCGCTTTCGATCATGTCTGAGTTATTCGCAGGAAGTTCAGAAAACTCCATGCACTCAAACGCATAAACGCCTTGACCTGTGGGAGTTCCAACACCAACAGTGTGGGAAAGTTCCATTGAGTCGCCAACCGCAAACTCAACAGGCTCAATGTCCAAGTAAACACACTTACCAATCGCAGTCCCTGAAGGGATCACGAGAGTTTCAACAACAGACTCACCTGTTGCAGAAAGAGGTGTGGGGCGCTTTGTGAAAATCACAGTAGGAGCAGTGGTTGTTCCGCTAGCAGCTTCAGAAGTTAAGATGAACATAAGTCTCTTAACCTTGCAGCTTCTTACGCAAACAAGCTCACCGTGATCAGCAGAAGAGGCACCGATGTCCATCTCCTTCAAAACCTCAGCAGCATTCTGAGCTAAGGTGATAAGGGGCGTGAAAAACGCTAAATGATTTCCTGATTGTGTATACATTACAGGTCTCCTTTTTCTTTAATTGTTAGTTCATCAATTGTCTTTTTCAATTTAATTATTTCTCTTTGTAAATCAGCTACACGCTGTCCATAAGGCTGAGGTCCAGACCAAAGTTCTAAATTAGATATTCTATTATCATTCTTTACCCCATTTTTGTGATGTACGTTTTCTCCCTTAACTAAAAGTCTTCCAATTTTTTTCTCCATAGCTAGCCTGTGCTCGGCAACGTATCTGTATTCTTTTCCTTTAACTGATGGATGATCAGGGCTGTAAACATAAACATATCCAGATCCAGAAAGATGCCTTTTGCCAACAATGGCTCTTTTGTCTACCTTTCCGCATGTCTCCCAATATGATTGTTTACACTTGTGCGTACAAAATTTTTTAGGATAATTTTTATATTTTCCTTTAGAGAGAGTATTCCATTTCCACGTTGGCATTGTGTAAACTTCTTTGCAGTTAAGACACACAAGCTCTTTTGGAGTGTTTCTTTTTTTAATTAAGCACTCCTTAGAACAATGCTTTCTCGGCTCTCCCCATTTTGATCTTTTTCTGGACCAAAATTTCTTCTTACAACCAAGACACGTGACAACCTTAAACCAGCTAGTTTCTTTTTTGTTCATACTGATCTCCTGGTTCCAAGTTGTGCCATAGTTTGGCTAATTGTTACCAGGAGATTGAGTCTTTTTGAACAATTTACAGGCAATAGCAAAATATGCCATTACCTGTAAAAACTAAGCAAAATTAAGCACTTGTGACGTGAACAATGCGACATTCACCTGCTGACGCGCTGTTCCATACAAGGCCGAATTCTAAGATCCCGTACCATGCCACACCTTTTTGGCGACCATAGTCCTGAGGGATTGCAGCTCGGAGTTCAGGATCAGCAGCGACAGCCATTGCAACCGCATCAGCTCCAAAAACAACCGCTTCGCCCAGTACAGAGCCAGATCCCAAAGATCCAGAAAGTGCAGAAGTGTTGTTGGTCTCAATGAATCGGATATTTTCGATTCGACCAATCTCACCGTTGTACTTAGCCTGGGGATCAGTGTACTTGTGCCAAGTTTCCCAAGCAGGGTCTGACATAAGACCTCGCTTAAACTTAGTTGAGCACAAACACATGTAATCGTCGCCCTCGTAAGGTTCCATCAAAAGAGTTGAGTACATATAGTCTCGGATCTGCTCGACGTGGTACATGTTGATGTTCACAGTCGCAGTAGTTGATGCAGTTCCATCAGTGTCAAACACGAGGGAAGAAACACCATTTGGAATTGCTTTAACAAGACCAGAAGTGAATACATCAGCAGCCGCGTTGTCGAGAGTGAGAGCCATTTGATCTCGGAGCTTCTTCTGGATCATGTTCTCAATGTTGAACATGCCAAGGTCTTCTGCGAGAGAAGAGTAAGGAACTGAACGTCCCCACTCACTAACAGTGATCGCCGCTGTTGAGAGTGTCATCTCATCTTCGGGGATTCTGTTATTCTCAACCAATCGTCCATCAGTGGGCACGTCGATGTTCGCAACCCGAGTGATAGTGATTGATTCGCCTTTTTTCTTGCCGTATCCAGGCTCAGGTCGGACGAATTGCATAAACTTAGTTTGCGCAATCGCTGCGAAACGAAGCTTAGAAGAAAGCTCGTGATTCTTATATGTCCCGCTTGGGGCATCGTAAGTCCAAGTAAACATGAAAACTCCTTGTTAAGGTTTCTTAGGTACGTTTTCTATGTTTTTGTAATTGACTTATAAAATCAAGTGGACCCTCTTCTTTTTTTCCACCTGTAGCTGTAGAAGCACCACTGGAAGAAGTAGACACCGCTGCAACACTTGGTAGTTCTTTAGTTGGAAGTGTACTTTCCTTCCTAGAACCGATGAGGCTTCTCGTTTTCTCAGCCAAAATCTTTAGGGCTTTTTCAGCAGGTAAGTTTCCAATGTCTGAGAAATTCTTCTGAAGTACGAACTCAACCAAGTCCTTATTCTCAACCAAGTCCTGATTCTGGGAGTAGAAACCTTCCCAAGTTCTTCTTCTTGTCTCTTCCTGGACTCTAGCTGTTTCAATCTCAGTCTTCGCGTCCTGCTTCGCCTTTTCATAAAGTTTTCGCGCAACCTCTTTTGGCTTGTCATAAAAACTCTCCTCAATCTCATCAAAGAAATCTTTTGCTGGAGCTTCTTCCTTAGGAGACTGAGAATCTTTCTTCCCCATCTCGTAAGCGTCCTTTTGAAGGATTTGACGTTGAAGTTCCTCAGCGTAAAGAATCGCATCTTGAGGGTCCTCAAAAACTTCAGTCCCAATTCTGATTTTCCCAGACTTTGGTTGAGGTGTAGGAGCCTCTTCCTTTTTTGAAATCGCAACAAGCTCAGGATGAACCTCACCATGCTTTGGAGCTGGGTTTGGTAACTCCTCAGCCTTTGCCTCAACAACATCGGGCGCACCACTAAGCATAGCCTCAGGCGCACCCTTCCCCTTGCCAGTCGCTTGTTTTACTTCTTCAGCAAAACCTGTCACAAAACCTCCCAGTTTTTATTTATGAATGTCAGCCATGACTCTTGTCCCCTTAGTTTGCTTTGACTTCAAAACATTGGACAAGTCTTTGAGCGCCGTAATATAGGCTATCTCAAAAGAAAACTGAGACTCCCCAGACCTGTATTTTCCACAAGCCTTTTCGAGAGTCTCAAGAATCATTTTATCAATTAAAGGATATATTATGTCCTCAGAGGCAGAAATCATTCGCGCCTCATTCAAGGACTGGACTAGTTTTTGGTCCATTTATTTCTTCTTAGCAGTTTTTTTTGTGGTCTTCTTAGCAACTTTTTTCGCTGTCTTTTTCATAAGTTTTTTCTCCTTTCGAACAAAATCAAGATCCGGCTGGAATTGCCCGGCTTGGCGGGAAGTCAGTTTTTGGAATGTTTGATTGGATATTCCCCTGTCCTGTGAGGTCGCCCTGGTTAGAAGCGGCCCCAGCTTGAGGGATCTGCGATTGCTCGTTTGGCATCTCGCCCTGTCCAAACCCAGGAGTATTTGCACCTCTTAAATCTCCGCCGTTATCTTTATCAGCCTCAATTCTGAAAGGATTGATGTCAAGTGACTTCATAATCTCATCAAGCATTTTTGTGAAATCATACTTCTGAATGAACGCCTCAGTGAGTACCTCACTCGTTCCAATGGTCTGAAGAAGTGCTGTGAGCTTTGTGAAATCCTTTTGCTTATTGAGAGTCGCTGAAATCCCAAAGGTCTGAAACTTACACCCCTGAACAGTCTCAGCAAAAACCTCTTCCTGTCCCATCGCTAAGATGGTCGCAGCAACCCTCTCCCCAAGAAGTGCCTTGATCTCGTTTGAATCAATGTCATTCATGTGCTGAGCGCAAACCTTCCAAGACTTCTCAAGGATAGGTGTGATAAACGAAAACTCGATATTCTTAGCCATTCCAGAAAACATAGAAGTAATGGTCTGACTTGCTTCAGCAACCTCGGTGGCCTTCACAGCCCTAAAGCTTGCAACCCCCATCCGAAGATCATTCGTTAACGCCGAAGCGTTGAACTCCTGATTGAGGAGATTAAGTACATTAAGTCCATCGGCTGGGACAGTCGCAGTGTCAACCCGCTCAAGCACCTGAGACCCTGGAGGCATGGAGGAATTAACAGTGAGAGTTGTCCCAGGCTCAATCCCGTCCTCAACCTGAGACTCATCCTCAAGGTAGTTCTTTCTAAGCTGCTTGATCCCGTGAACAGACATCATTCCGCCGTCCAAGATAAGATTAAACATCTCATTCGAAGCCCGGTTCAGCATTGATGGGGCGTCCATTAAAGCCTTACCCCAAACAGAGTGGGGAACAGGGATAATTGGAGTCACAACAAAAGGACTCTCCCCATGCCAGTAAGGATTAGGCGTGGGCTTTTGGATAACAAACTGATCATTCGCAATTGTGGTGACTACGTTCTCATAAATAAGCTCACCGTTTTCATCTAGGATATTACCCCAGATCTCAGTGAGTTTTACTTGCTTACGATACCCATTATGAGCAGGCATCTGCCCAGTCTCCCGAGATTTCGCGTACTCACTCTCAGCCGCCTGTGAGGGATAACTTCCAGACAATTTTTTAACTACTTCTTTATCATAAATCGCATTCTTCCCCTCAGAGAGAGCAAGCACCTCATGATAATCCATGTAAATGTCCTGCATCTCATAAAGGCCATTCCCGGTAGGGTCTGGGAAATAGTCCTCTTGTCTAACAAGAGAAATCTCAAGCTCCCAAACCTTGTCCTCTTTCTTAATTAAGATCTTTTTAAAAGAGAAATTTTTAAGTTCAGTCTTTGTCCTAAAGATTGGCTTATTAACAAGCCTTCCGCCAACCTTCGCAATCATCAAAGACCCAATAAGTCCAAGCTTTGAGGCTTGCCCAACAGAGGCCATAAAACCAGCCTTCTCAAGCTGTCTTTGAAGAAGTAAATAAATAGCTTTTGGCTTTATCTTTAAAGCATCCTCATTAATCCCAGGCTGAGTCTCAACCCGGAACCAATCCCCAATGTCCGTTAACCCCTGCTGAAGGAAATTAGAGGCCTGCTCAACAGCCATAGACATCTTAGGTAAAAACTCCCTCGACTGCCCCTTCTGCTTGTAAGACCAATCTTGCTTTAAGTGGTAACAATCAAAGTTAAGTCTGTTTTGCTGAATCCGATCTTTTCTCGCAAGATCAGCTTCCTCTCTGTACTTCGTTAAGCAGTTAATTATCGTCTTTTCAGAGTATTCTTGAGCCATGCTTTGGTCCTTGTGGGAAATATTTTGGGATTGGAATGCTTCTTGTCGTGTGAGAAGTAAATGCTTGTATCCCCCATGCACAGTATTGTGTCGCTTCCATTATATGGCTGTAAATATTCTTGAGCGGGCGTAGCTTTGAGGGCTCAATATCAACAGACTTTCCATCATACCTGTAGCCCCCTTCAAATCCCTTAGTCAATAACGGACACTCCTTAGCGTAAACCCTAAGGGCTGGACCATTGGCTGTAAGTTTCCTTAAAAGAGTAGAGAGAGAGTTCTTTCTCTCCTCAAAATTCGTAGGGCCTGGATTTATATTAAAAAACTTAGAGGCCTTTTGAAAACAAGTCGATTCATCACTCTGAGCCTTGAACATTCCAGCCGGGTCACCGTAAGCAACCCAGTCTTTCTTAAGATTCGGATGACTCCTGTAAGTGAGCCTAATCTTTGGGATCACATGTTCCTCTAAAAACCGCTCAGCCCCAATGTTAATCCCAGTGATCTCCTCAAATACCGTGAAAACCCCATCCTCAAACTGAGCAATACAACAAGCGGGAGTGAGTCCCCAGTCAAACGCGATAAGCATCGGGAGCCCAATCGCTGGACCTGGTTTTTCAGTCAATATGTGAGCCTTTGTGAACTCAGGATAAACAGGATGCCCCTCAAACGTATCCCAGTGAAGTTCATACTCCCTTAAATACTCCATAATAGGCATGGAGTTTTTAATAGACTCCTTGTAATCAGGAGATCTCTTCTCAGGGTCAGCAGTGTAGTGAAGCTCAAACACCAAGAACTTATTCTTCTTGTTTTGCCAAACCCTTACCCCAGGCATCAAGATCTTATCATCAGGAGAGTAGGCAGAGACGTTAATCTCACCCGGGACATCCATCGCATCAAAGCAGAGTTTCTTAAAAAACCCAGGAGCAGGAGAAGATACAAGAGTCATCCTTCCCCCTCCGTCCAGTGTTGGAAAACTTGCTGCGTAAAATTTCTCAGCATACTCCCAAAACGCTGACTCATCCCCAAAGATACCTGAGAAAGTGTACTGTCTTAGCTGATCAGCCCCTTGAGGGAAGCCCTGAATCTTTGAGTTAAGCTCAGGGAACTCTAAAACATTAAACTTATGGTTATACTTAGGGATCAGATCTGGATGGATCTTATCCTTATCAAGGTTATCGACAATAAACTTAGCCCTAGTGATAAGTTCATTAGCGTCGTCCTCTTTTTTAGATACAAAAGCAAAGAAACGACCCTTGTGAAATATCGCATCCCAAACATAAAGAGATATAGTAATCCAGCTCATCGTCATTCGACGAGACTTTGGGATAGCAAGGAGTGGGTATTTCTCCCAAAACTTACAATATAACTCTAGGTATTCTTTATCTGGAAAACGCCTTATCGGATCATTGGCCTTTACCTGGTCGAGCGTAAAAACGCACTCTGTAAGAAAGGCCCAAGGATTTGATCTATACCGTCGATAGTTTTCTAGTAAAACATCAGATGGTTTTGACATTACTTAGATGATTTTAGATTTATTCTTGCAACAGTTAATGAACCACTCCCTGAAGTAGCTGTCCAAACAACCTTTACCCATCTGCAAGCTGAAGACATATCCTCATAAAGGATATTCCCAGCAGCGGAAACAGCAGAGCTTGAATCAGCAACATCTGTCCAGTTCCAAGCAGAGTCATTAATCCCAACCGCCACAGGCTCACTGTGATCAGTCGTCTCAACCCCAGTGTCGTTAGAGTATTGAAGCTTAAACGTCCCTGTCAGAGTGCCTGTAAACACAAGCTGGATTGAGTACATCTCCCATCTGTCGATAAAGATTGGGTCACTCTCCCAGTTAGTCGCTAGACTTTGGGCTGTTTCAATAATTGATGAGTTATTGTGTTTCATCTGTTTTGCTCCTTAAGCCATGAGTCTATATCTGAAACCGATCTATCCCAGCTTGCAACATTTTGCTGACATAACTCGCTCTCTTTACAGATTTTAATAATAAATTTCTTAATCTCACCCCAAGAGTGGGCGGGGAGCCTTACAGTCTGATGTCTCATGTCCCACCAAGTAAGTTTAGTTTTCTCATCAACCACTAATGGGTTTTTTTCATTCACAAGCTGTCTTTTGTCAGAGATAGTCCATCTGCAATACCCCTCATCCATTGAAATCTCAACACATGCTGGGACATCAGGTACGGTATGCTGACAGCTAAGACATAAGAGACAAAAACTTATCAGCAGACTTGATGTGATTATTTTCGGCCAATTTAATTGCATCTTTATCTCCTGACTTATGAGCGTTTCCTAAAGCAATCGCTGTATCAAAGAACTCTTTCGTTTGAGCAGAGACTCTCTCATCAATCATAAAGGAAAAAGCCTTAAACTCCCCTTGAACAACCATGTACTCAGACACTTTCCCAATCATGTATTCAATGATCTGTCTGACAACAGGGATATTGAGGAAAGGGAAAAGTGCAAACAAAGCTGCACTTATCCCAGTCTGAAGAAGAGTCTGAATGACAGTCATTGCTCTTTTGACTGCCTCGTCTCTTGCTCCCACAATTACGCCTTTTGGATCAGTTCAACTAAAGCTTGCTTCAAGGGCTCCTTAAGCGCAGATAAAACCACGTCATCAATTGGAGTAGCTGACTTCTTCACAGCTTCTTCCAAAGCAGGAATAGCCGCTTCAATCACAAGCTCAACAGCCATTGCTTTTGCAGCAGGAACCAAGTGCTTTTGTGCAGACTCCTGCAATTTTTGTTTAAGATCCATCCTAACCCTCCTTGTTGGTTATTTGTCTTCCCTCGTATTAAGAGATCCGGTCACCCAAGACGGGCTTCCGGTTGTTGCTTTTGCACATAAAGTAATTGTTTCCCCAGGCTGAAGGTCAATCTCCTCACTTCCTCCATTGAAGTGATGATCAAGCTCCCCAGTATCCCCAAGATGACCCGACCAGATAAGATCAGCATTTGCAAAAGTACAAGTTGTCGCAGTCGTATCGTAGTAAGAGCATGAGTTTGATGAATAAGAAGCCCAGTTTGGTGCTGTCAGTGTGGCATTCCTCACCAAGTAATAAATTACTGGAGAAGTGTGTTTAATTGCACCACTCACAGATAAAAGCTTTATCACAGACTGGTTAGCTCGACCTTGGAAAACCCTGGAATTCCTTATAGAAAAAAGGGCCTGGTAATTCACAGCCCCAACAGTGGTTAATTGGTTGGTGTAAGAAATCCTTGAACCATGAAGCATCTGATCTCCCTCAATAAACCCCGCATAACTGCAAGATTTAACAGTGAGGTCAGTGGTACTCCCAGCAGAGTAAGTAGCCATTGTGAAAGGAAAGCTTGGATTACCAAAGTTTGAAGTAGTCCTTGTGTTTGGAAAATTAAATGAGTGCATCACAACAAAGTCAGCGTTATTCCCTTCAGCCGGAACCTCGCACTCAACAACAAGCACCCCAGCACCTAGGTACTGAATCTTTACCTGAAAAACATTGAGCTTTGTTGGGTCAATTGTAAACCCACTAGGACCAGTACCGTCTAAAGGATCCCCATTCATCTGAGCTTGAGTGATAAAAGTCTCAGTCGCAGCTTGCCCAGCAGATGTCTGAGCAAAACTACCTACAACCGTTGTGCCTGCAATTGAATAAGTCCCAGACTTTGCCCCCACTGCATCGGCAACAAAGATGACAGTTGATCCAACCGCCTCAGCCTTCCATCCAGTGTAAGTGCCAGCAGCTACCTCATTCGCAGTCGTGACAGTGCTTGCACCATTAGTCACTGCAACCGAAAACGCAGTCCCGTTTAGTGTGACAGTCGCATTCTCAGCCGTGGAACTTTTAGTAGAAATAGTCAGGGTCCTGATCTCTCTTTTCCCTCTGATCGAATGAAGAATTCCAAAGTCAGTGTTTTTATACCCTACAAACAACCCGTCCTCAGCGTGACCAAAACCAACAACTTGATAACTACTTGCCACGGGAGTTGTGAATAGTGCCGTAAATCTCCCAAGAACCCCTTGCCCAGGCCTATACCGTAACCGCTTCCTAGATTGAAGAGAGGCTTGAGAATAAATAGTAGTCCCAGAGGAGCAAACAAAAGCAGAGTCGCTAACACTTACTGCACCAGACCCACTTGCCGTTGTGGTTTGTTGATTGGCTGAGATCTGGTAAACCGCATCTGATTGAAATACAGGGGTTGCGTGAGTGGTGATTACCTCACCAAAAGCACCACGAGGGGAATGAATCGCAGCCTCAAGATGACCCTCAGGAGTGACAGGCACAGAAGCAAAATCACCGTTTGGAGTCTGTCCGTAAAGAATAGATCTCGTCACAAGTGAGTCAGCATCAGTTTGAATGGTAGAGTTAAGAGCAGAAGTTAAGGCCGTGGCGTTACTGAACGTAGACCCAAGTCTTAGGTAAGTTTGGTTTGATCCAGATGTATTTGTGAACCTCACCCGAAAGAGAGGCCTAGTAACACTAAGCCTGTGGATTTCATTCGTACTAGCTGCAACAGAGAAAGAAAGAGATGAGTCGGCATTTATTCCATCAATTGAAAACTCCATATAAAGAGTTCCCGCCTGATCTGTCTTTAAGGCAACCACAACAGAGGCGTGGCTTTGCACTTGCTCCCAGCCCCCTGTAAATGTTGCCCCGCTAGCAAGTGGGGTTAGTGTCGTGTTTTCAACTGAGAAGAAATTATGGCGCATCGAGATTTCCCTTAAGTATTTTTCTCGCCCCCATGACGAGGAGATTGTAAATAAATTCCAAACTAGATCCGGCGTTCGTTCTACTAGTTTTGCCAAACCAAGCCTCAATTAACGCAAAAGAAACAAAGGCGAGAACTGTCCACCACTCACACACGACTTACTATCTGCCCCATGATTGAAATTACCAAAGCAATTATAGATGACACGACCAAAGACCCGCCAATGATTTGCCACTTAAACTGAAGCAAGGTTTTTACATCAGCCTTTAATTCGTTAATGTCTTCCCTCATGATCTCAAGAAGCATCTTAGTCGGGTCATTCATAATTACTCCCCTAAGAGGTATTCTTTAAACCTCATTAAAATATCTGGGATGTCTTGATCTTTTATATCTGATCTCTTAAGGCTTTTAAGAACAGCAGCAGCCTCAACCTTTTTGTTGTATCTGTTTTTCTCTTTATCTTTTTCCTGTTCTCTCTCGATTCTCTTTTGTTCTTTCTTCGCAAAGTTTAGAACAAACTTCCCAGGCTCAACTTCTTCAATCGCGTGGGCGTCGCTTGGCTCAGCCCCCTCTGGAGCTTCCCCTAAGTTATTCTCAGGGATCCAGCCAAAGGCTCCAACAATCTCAATCTCATTGTTTTTATTTTTAGTGATGAAGTATTTCATAAAGTCCTTTCCATTAGCGAGGTCCCATGCAGATCAAGTATCCATCGTAGTCAGCCGAGGCTCCATATACTGTACCAGCGGTTGATGAGGTAATGTTTACTGAGGTCGCCTGCACCGTTGCTGACTTAACTGTGAAGGTACAAACTGGAGCCGCTGAGAATATCCCAGAAGCAATCGTGATCGAGCATCCTGAGCCTGATCTATTTCCAATTGCAGAGAGCCAAGATCCACTTTGACTTGTGATAGAACTTCCGGCGTCGCAGTTAACCTCTGCCCGCTCCATTCGCTCAGCTCCAGAACTGTTAGAAGTCACTGAGCCAACGAGGAGAGGAGCGTTTTGCCGAGGAGACATTCTTTCCACTGTCCAATGCATATCTCGTTGACCAATACCAGCTAACCGATCCGCAAGAATCCCTTGATAGTCAGGGGTGTTGTTGTTGTCTTGCTCGTAGTAAAGTCTCACAGTTTTTTGCCCAGCAGAGGAAAAGACAAAGACACCACAAAGATTGAGTGAGTTCGAGGTGATTTGCGAAGGTATATTGTTGTTGCTTGGGATTTTTCCTTTTCCTTCTTGTGTGATAGTCGATGAACTTGCGGAGCTTTCAGCAAGTTGAAATGTTGCATCAACAGTGGAAGACGCTGAGTTATCCATATAGTGAGTGAACTGAGTGCATACTTTATATGTCCCAGCGGCGGGCACGTTGAACGTGATTCCCATTGACTCATTACTTGAGCAGGTTAATCCATCAACTACCGACGCAGTACCAGACGCGCAAGCAATTCCTACAGGTGCCGATCCTGAATTTTTGACTAAATCAAGAGAGCTGTTTGTGATCTCAACATAGGATGCTTGGTCACTTGCTCCCATGTCTGTATTCGCTCCACCAATGTTGGCGTCGATATACCATCCCATCTCATCATTCGACCTAATCGCCATTTCCGAAGCTGTGGGGAATCTGTAGACCGATATCGCAAAATCTTTTCCAGTTCCGTCAGCCACGATATTTGCATCGTCAGATGCACCCTCATTGTAATACTGAAACTGAATGGTGACATTTGAAAGAGCCGAAGAAACTTTGAGTCTGCCGATTATAGTGTTTGCAGTAGTAGACTCCGCGCTCGTGTTAGACCAGCTCATTGGAGAGGCGTATGTTGCACTCGAGCCAGTTGAGAACCTAAGATACGAGGCATTTGTCGCTGTCCTTGAAACATAGAAAAAACCAGTTGCAACAATTTGATACTCCCCAGGAGGAAGGGACGCGAACGTGAGTCCTGGGATCTTTGTAGCAGGAGCTGAAGCGTTTCCATAAACTGTCGGGTTATTGCAGTCAGTGTCAGCAGTATAGTCTGTCCATGTTGTGTTAGCTGAACCTACCCACGCGCAATTTGCGACAGTAGCCCACTCGCCCGCACCGTACAGGCTTGCTTGAGAAACGTCCTTAAGTTTTGCTTGTCCAATGTAACAATCATCAACCACAATCTCAGCCGCATCACTGTTAGCGTAAACCCTAACAAGTACGGTGCCTGAACTTGGGATTGGGAAGTAGAGAACTTGCTGGGAAAAGTTTGTTGTGGCTGTAATAGTTTGCTCAGCCAAGATATTAGTCCCGTCATAAACCTGGATCTCATAGTCAGTCGCAGTGGTTTTAAACCTACAACTTGCCTCACCGTTATTAGCGTAAAGCCCAGCAGGGATTGTAACAGCAGTGCTTGAAAGTGTCTGAGCACTCGCTGATGCATTCCACTTGTAAGACTTTGCCCCGGTCCCAATGTCTGAACTTGTCCCAACACTTGATGATCCCCCACTCGCAGTCCATCCGGTTGAGTAAGTTGAATGCTCAAAGCCACCATTAGTAATCAAATTCTCATTCCCAGTCTCAATCAACTTTGTAACAGACGCAGTAGTAACAGCCTGGTTATGCGGAACTTGGAAATTAAAAACAGTCTCCTTGCTCCCGCTTTGTGGCTTAACAGTAGTAGGGGGGAGAGCAGCGAAAGATTGGGTCGCAAACAAAAAAGCACTTAGAAATAGTTTATACATAAATCTCCTTAAGAACTCATGATCCATTGAATGGCAAAAGCATTTGTCCCACTCGTAACAGCGCAAACACTAACATTGGCACTTGCTGGAACAAAACCAGAATCTCTCCCTGGCTCCAGAGGCATCCCGGCCGTGGTGCTTGCAGTCCCTCCCACTCTCCATCTTATGTCATGAGTGTTGTCGCTTGGAGCTTGCACAATAAACCCAACCGCATTGGATGGTTTTGTTGCTGTGGTCGCAGTGGTTGCAGTAAGTGATGTGTTATCACACTGCCCATTGGTGTTGACCGGGAGTGAAACAATATCAACATTACCAATGTTGTTGTCACCAGCAGCAATCGATAAAACATCCACGTCCCCGATGTTGTTTGTGCCACTAGGCAATGCTGGGAGAGATAACACATCCACGTCACCAATGTTATTTGTTCCAGCAGGGAGAGCTGAAGAGATCACAACCGCCCCAGTGTTAACCGCTGTGATTTTCCCATCAATCGATGCAAGGGTTGCTTGTGTGGCAGCACCACTTGGGAGTGCTGAACTCAGCACATCAATCTGTAATTCCCCAGAGCTATCAACTTTTAAAACTCTAGCGTTTGTCCCATCAGTCCCACTAACTGCAAAACCCTTAGCAGTAATCGCTGAGCCACTTGTTGCAACAGCGTCGTCGAGAAGCTGAAGCGAGGTAATCATCGTATCTTGCTTAGCCTCAGTCGCCCCACCTGAGATGGTAGCTGAGAGAGAGCCATCCTCAGTCAAACGAAGGGAAACCTTACGAAGTAGGAAAAACGTGTCACTAATTGCTGGGGCAGTCGTGCTTGCAATCACAAAAGAGTTTGCTGAAACAGAGACGACTGGGATTTCTAAAAACGCAAGTGCCCCGTCCTCAGCCCGAAATATATCCCCAACAGCAGCAACAGTAGATGCATCCCCAACAGTGGTAAGCCCCCCGCTGACTGATGCTGACCCAACAGTGCGTGGCGTCCCTGAGTTATCAACCCTAAACACCGCCTCAATCGCTCTCGTATTTCCAGGTAAAATCCTAGTCTCCATGCTTTTTCCTCTTTTGCTCTCCGATAAATTTAGATGCTTCCCCAGCAAAATCATTCGGCGTATTGGTATGCTTAAACTCCCTCATCCTGTGAGGAGTATGCATTCCATTCACCGCCCTTGATTCTGGAGTGACTGGCCGCTTGTAATCAAAACCTTTTTTGTTTATTTCAATCTTAGACCCGCCCTGCGCTTTTGCTATCTCTTTAACAAAACCTTTGTCGGGTCTACTATTTGGTCCCTTGGGCATTACGTTTCCCCACGGTTACTGTTTTTCCTTTGAGAACACTGTCAACCAAAGTATCCATTGCACTCTTCATATCAGCAAGTAGGGGCTTTGCTGTAGCTACGCCAAGGGCCGCGGTTTCCTCATCTGTCGGTAACTCATAGTGCTCAGGCTCAACAATTTCGTCTGGGGTGAATGTTTTTTTGGGGGAAGTAGGGGAGGAAAGTGTTTCGTATTCCGTGTCCTGCGATACCGGCCTTTCATCTAGCTTATTCATAAACTCAACCAGTAAACTCCCCTTATGCTCAACAGTCTGCTGAGCCTTACCAATCACATGATCAACAACAAACTTACTAGCCTCAAGCCGCACCGATGACTTCTCCTCAGGGTTATCTAATATCTCATCAATCACCCCGTAGGCCTTATTCATCAATGTCTTCATGTACTGTTTAGCATCGTTCTCAAATAAACTATTCTGCTTGTGCGCAACCTTTGCCTTAGCCCAAGGAGCTAAAAGCATCCCTCTAACAGCAGCCTCACCAAGACCTAACTCGTTAGAAATTTGAGAGTAAGTCCAACCTAAAGCCCTTAGATCAATCGCTCTTCTCTGCCTCACAGTCACATGGTCATTAAGAGGAGTAGTCCAAACTGAAATAATAAGATTCGGAGGCTTCGGGAAATTGTTGTCCCTAAGAAACCTTAAATCCTCCATCGAGATATTCTCTGAGTTGATTCCTAAGAATTCCTCGAGGGAAAATCTGTCACCTTTGTTTTTTAGAAAAACAAACAACCACTTCGTCTCGTAAGGAGTAAGCTCATCAGTCATCACCTTCCCAGCAGGGAAAGGCTTGTAACCTGTAAACGTCCTCCCACTGTGGGTTGGGATCTCTTCAAAATCACTCTCGGGAATTTCGATTTCCATCCAATTGATGGTTTGCAGTTCTAGGGAGTCTGCTTCCCCGTGTTCTTCTTTTTCAATTTGATTTTCATTCATAGTTTTACTCAGCTTAGATAGGACACGGTGCGTTAGTCCATAAAAGTGTGGAAATTTGGGGGGGAGGGACCTCAAACATACACATCTCCTTTCACAGGGTATGGCATGGTACCCAGGGGGTTCCTCTATATATGAAGGGCGGATTTTCCCGAGGCATGCCGCTTTCGGGGACGAGGCTCCCCTTCTCTGTCTATATATAAGGACAGACTTTGGCCTTTGAATTATTTAATCGATTTAAACCCTCACGGTGCACCTCCCTGCTGCCTTTAAAGTATTGCAGTCTGAATGCCACGGCCTCAGATATCGTTATATTCGATCTGACGCCTCATCTCGAATCTATTCGATTTGAGGTCCTGGAAAGTGGTCGAATATGTGTAAAAAACCCATACATTTCGAGCGATATTCGTATGTTTTTTAGGGCTAAACCATTGAATGCACTGAGTTAATTTGATGGTGTAAAACTTATAGACGGGAATTGAAAGTTATACATACCAAACTGAGACGTATTATTTTTACACGGTCGCATTTTAAACTTGACAAATTGGGTTGGCATGGAAAAAGCCTCACCCACCCACCTATTCTTGCTACACCTTAGGTCTTTGGTGTCATGGTCCTTATATAGATAGATCTTGACCCTTATATAGACAGACCTGAACCAAACGAATGCCTGAACCGAGCCATCAATCGCCGCGCCGCTCCTCTCCCCTTTGTTATATAAGGATAGAATCATCCCAAATTTGTGATTTGGTGCTTAATTTCTCACCTTGAGACACCTTTGTAAAAAAAACAATATGACCTAAGTTGCTGGAATTGCAGGGGATGCTGAACGGATAGAGATTATGTCACCCTTAGTGGTAACTAATTAGTGGCGAGTAAGGGTAAGCGGTGCTATTCTTTATTTGTACCCGGCAATGAGTCGGTACTGAAGGAGAGAGATATGGGAACAAATATCACGGGAGCAATGGCCCTTACACTAGCTCTGTATTTAAAAACCAATGGAATTGATAGACGTAACTATCGTTGGACAGAATCGGCTATCAGCAAGGCTATCAGAGAGATGCAAGAGGTCACGGAAACAATGGATTGCCAAATTCAATCAGAGCAAGGGCTTCTTGAAATGTCCATAACTTACTCCCTCGACAAAGAGGCATGGGGAAAATATCAATCCGAACAAGTTGCGGACTACAACTCAATTTACAAATAAACCAAACCGCCTCTCACGACGAGTGAGGGCAAGGAGAGAATATGCAATCACTTATGGCTGAGAGATCTAAACTAATAGCAAGGGCGCATAGCCTTAAGACTAAGGCCGCTCAACGCAAGGCTTGGGACAAGGTGAGAGAGGTCGAGGAGAGACTTGAGGACTTGCACGAGACCGCATGGACTAAACTCGTCGGGACAAGGATACAGGGCACTGCAATCATGTCCGGGACATCTGTCTTGGTTGAGACCTCAATCGGGACTTTCGAAGTAAACGCATGCAACGATGCTCTGTCCAAGTCTTGGTACAATGAGACCTGTTGCGTGAGTTACGAGGCCGGCCAAACCGTTGAGTTTGAGATTATGGTGACCGGATATACATGGCGCGGGGCTGAGGTCATGGCGAAAAACGTAACAGGCGGGACGTTTGATCTCTCTAGGTACGAAGAGCTTGCCTCGAAACCAGGTCTTGCGTTCTTTAAATATCCAACAGGTATGACGGGCCTCTTCTCTCAGAGAGGGGCGTAACATGTATAAGGCTTATATTTCAATTTCGATTGAGAACCTATGGCGTAACCCTGAAACTGGAAAGTTTGAGGGGTGTGATCCAGACACTCATCAGGAATGCGGCGTTACTGAACTTAAGGCTCAGACACTTGAGGAGCTGAAAAACAAAATCTCTTCTCAATTTTTCGATCTAGACAAGCCAATTGGTGCCGACGTTCAGATATTCGATGGACGCATTAAAATTAGTTACGAAGGTGAACACGACATCAATTATAGCATCCCAAAAGACAAAAGACCTGAACAGATACCGTTCATTGAAACAGCCTCAATTTCAATCGTGAGAGTTGAGGAGACTGAAATAGATCTAGCGAACGAATCAATATTTTCAAAGATTGAGAGGTGTTAAATGAACCACACTAAAGGACCATGGCTTTTTGAGAAGTATGGCGAGAACCAATTCAAAATCGATGGAGCTGAGCCGATCTGTACTCTAAACAGCATGACGTTTCAATCCGAAGCAAATGCGCGTCTTATTTGCTCCGCCCCTGAGATGCTCGAAGTAATTAAATCTTACTTAGATCTCTCTAAACAAATGAAGGAAACACAAGACCAAGACGAGAAGAGACACATATTAGACTCTATGATTCACCTTAAGAGGCGAATGGAGAAAATAGTCGAAGAGACAAAGGAGACGCCTAAATGACAGGAGTTTTATTTTTTGGAGCCATCGGCTTCTTAGTCGGTGGATTCGCTGGAGCCGCTTGGTCCATTATAATTTTTATTTGCATCGCCGCGTTTGCGGACGCCTTAACTCATTAACAAATAGGAGCAAAATAAATGAAAAAAATAATATATCTAGATACCTGTCAACCTGATTACTTTCAAGGTTTCAGCGGGGAGACTCTTATAGCATTTCATTGGAAAGGACAGACAGTGCATGAGGCACTGAAAAACCTAGAAGAGAATGCCTTAAATGAATGCCACGACGAAGAGACATTCAAGGCTATATCTGAAATTAAAATTAGACTTGGATCGAATAGACTAGTCATTGATGAGAAGTGTTGCGAACCAGACGACGAGGGACATACTGGACTAGTTCATTACTTCGGAGTGGTTAACGACGATGGAGATAATTAAATGATTACCTCAATTTGTCTTGCCGGTTTCATCCAAATAAAACTCGCTGTCCATCTTAGGCCTCAGTGTTGGCAAGGTGGGACTAAATATTTCAACCTAGACCGTACCGAGTGGGTGAGGCCTAAACATGTTTGAGGATGACGAATCAATCAAAGAGCGAGACTTCGACCTTGAGATTGACGGCGAGTCGTTGGTCTTGGACTTCGAGGCGACAAGATACGTTAACGACCTGTATTGTGAGTCCACCGGGTCTTGGGACCGAGTGTCTGAGACCGATTGGGACATTGAGATATCTAGAGTGAGAGTATGGGGCCTTAACGACACTCTCACGGTGTTCACTCCGAGTGACAGTCTTGAGAAGCGAATCATTGAAAGAATCAGAGAGGTGATTGAATGAGACTGCAAACTAAGATTGTCTATGGTCGTCCCATGTTTTATCCAGCCGACGAGACCTCAAAGGTTTTAGTTGAGGGTCTCATTCAGAGACGATGTCTCAATGAGGGACTTCTCGCTCAGTTGGAACTCTTGGCCGATTTAATGGGTTTTAAAATTGAAATCATCCAGCCGGAAGCCCCTATGGTGAAAAATCCCCTCGCGCGTAAAGCTTGACGCTTGACGGATGCTACAGATTTGAATTAGCCCTAGGCTTGGGACAGCGAAAACTAGGAGAAAAACTACAGTGAACAAAAAAGAAGAAGTCTCCTCAGCGAGAGGGACAATCTTTACGTTTTCAACTACTCAAACCGCTTTAATCAAAGAGCTAATCTCTGAGATTGAATCGATAATTGAGGCTGGAAAGAAATGCGAAAGAAACATTGAGCTGGACGTCTGTTTAATGTCGGCAATTAGAGCCGTTGAGCGGGCGAAAGTGAAAGTAAACAACATGGAAAGGATCGGTCATGGAGAGTCTTGAAAAGCCAAAGATGGGGCTAGACGTGAGTCTAACGAGTGAAAAGATGGAGCCCGATGCGTGGGCGGCTAAAATGCTAAGAGAGATCGGCGAGACTGTTACCAAGCGTGAGGTCGGCCAATCAATGAAGTATGTTGGATCCATGGCGGTGCATTTATTGATTGATGACAATGACAATATCATTACAAAGCCAACCCATAGAATCTCGAGTGTCGAGCAAATATGCCTTGGTGATATCTCTGAGCAGGTTGCTTCAATTGGCATTAATAATTTAACAGTTCAGGCAATTAAATATTTCAAAGGAGACATTAAGACAGGTCGCCGGGGGGATAAGAGATAATGGCTCAGCGTAAGGATGCAGTGATTAGGATTAGTGCTGAGAATCACGATAGACTTAGAGAGATCATGGTAAACCTTCGGTCTACTATGGGTAAGACTCTTACCAAGAATCAGATGATGGAAATGATGCTTGATTCGATGGAGAAAATTCAGCACTCAGAAATGGTCTATATTGTTCGAAATGTTGCCTATAGGGAAATTTCAGATGCGCGCGGCCAAGCTATACTCGAGGCTGTGAAGAAGAAAGAAATTCCAGAATGGCCAGAAATTGCAATCATTGTTGGCTATGACGACGGCGGGAAGAGTGACGAAAAAAGAGATTAGAAAAGCTGTGGTCCGAGTAATGCTTACTCAAACCTATAAAACTAGGAGAGGAGCACTGATTGGACACAAGATTGCGTTTTTCATTGAAGAATATGATTTACTTTTAAAAGTCGCTTGCGCAAGGGCTAGGGTGACTCAGCCTTGTGGGAGATACCATTTCCAAAACTACTTACACTTTAGGAGGTTATATGAGCGAGGAGCTTATGAATGAGGTTAAAGAACAAAGTTTACTAATAAAGAAACTAGACAATGAAAAGGAGCTAATGGCTGGGATCATTGTTGATCTTGAAAACAAATATAAAGCCCTTGAAAACTCCTATAGAGCAATTTCTGAAGAAAACAAAAAGATTAAATTGGAACTAAATATTGCTAAAGGAAATTATCAAGTTTTGATTGAGCAGATTTTGGAGAGGTTGTGATTGAGCATTCCAATGCGCTTAAACATATTCAATGGATATTCTGAGGGGGAGAGATGACTGAACACAACCACGTCACACGAGACATCAAGCCCATCGGCCAGTGCCCGGCTTGCGATAGGTACCACGACCAACATATTCCTAAACCAGAAAAGATTGGCGAGAGGGCTCACTTGCCGATCACAGAAATCGACCGCGCATTCGGCGAATGGCTGAGCCAGGTCGGACACAATCGCTCGTTCAGTCTCAAGACTGCGTTTGAGGCGGGGGCGAGATTAAACACAGACAAGTTGAACCAAGCAATCAAGGCTCTCGAGATCATCCGAGATTCGAATCACGGTAAAGACTGCGACCTTCACGCCGATCAAGTGGCATCGATTGTACTGAATAAGCTTGCCGAGTCAGACAAGCACAGCGTTCAGGTTTTGAATGAGTAACGAATCAGATCAAAAATGTTACCAAGAAATCATGCCGGTAACGGAAACGCATGAAACTTTAGTAAAAATTCATGCACCAGTAGGTGACGGCGAATGTCACATTGAGGGGGAGAAATGGACGAATTCGACATACTAAAGGAACATTTTTTGGATGTGCTCGCGCAGGCTTGTGGAGAATATAATAAAGAAAAAGGCGTAATAGAATATGATCATATGTGCCTTTCGACATATGAATCTGCACTCGATTACGCAATAAATGAAATGGGCTGGATTAAAGATTCACAACTATTGAGGACTTTATGACTCTGAAAGAACAAATCTTGAAGCGAGCGGAGTTTGATGAACTAGAGGATGAACACCACAGATGGGCAACAGATGTAGCGTATCGAACTCTCAACACCGTAACAGAAGAGTATAAAAAACAATTACCAAAAATAGGGAAAGCCCCGTGGGTGGCTGGAGGGCTAGCACAGCACGCCCGACTGCGCCCGCTTATAGAGGCGCTTGCGGAGTGTGTGGATGCGGTCGAAAGAGTTGATCTAGAGCGTGCGTTTATGGCCGCTGCTATTATCAAAATCAAAATAGATGAGCTTTAAAAATATACTTACGGTATAGAAATGAGGAAAAATGAAAACCAAGAACCTAACACTCTCCGAGGCGCTAGCGACGGGATTGCCGTTTCGTAGACAAGACAGACATTATGAATGGATCGAACCAGTCCAGGCGATTGGTCGTTCTGTGGTTATCTCTGACGTTACACAGCCAATCTGGGAAGTGAAGCGGGAGCCGAGGGAGTGGACGCTTTACTATTCAACCATGTTTGGAGAGTGGAAACTAAAGCCAGATAACGTATCATTAGTTGATGCTGTTGAGCAAATCAAAGTCCGAGAAGTCATCGAATGAAAGTCATCCTAGAATTCACTTTCCCCGAAGAAAAAGAAGAGTACGAATTGGCAATGAACGGCCACGTTTACAAACGAGCTATCGATGAGTTTGACGAAAAGCTAAGGCAGCTTTGGAAATACCAAAACCAAGAATCAATTAGCATCCCGGAAGCGCGGAAAATGCTTCACGAGATTGTTGAAGAGATGAAGGATTAGAAGTTACCTACAATATGCCAGTTAGACCCATCACAATGGATCTGCCATCCGTCGTATTGTGTTGCTGTCGTGAGTGTTGTGGCTCCATCAATCGTCTCACTCGCATTCCCGTCAACCGTGAGAGTATTCCCATCACTTGAGATCTTTTTAATATAAAGCATCATTCCGGCCTTGCCACTTGCAGCGGGTAGAGTGACTGTGAAGCCTGCCGAAGTGGTGTCACAAAGAATCGTCCCGTCACTTTCGGTCGCAGTGTAGGCGGTGGTTTTTGAAGTGATCGGTGCCCTTGCTCCGAACCACTGAAGCTCACTTGTTGAGTTTGAAACGCACATTGTAGCATTGGCAAATTGTGCGATTGAGGGCCAGGTGTAGGTCTGATTGGTGCCACTTGCTTTAGTTGAAAGAGTGATTGCAGGGGAGAGTGAGGAGTTAGCGAATGAGAAACCCTGCCATAGGACAGGCTTGGCCCCCGTCATGTCAATCATAAGTAAATTAGAAGCTGAGTATGCTGCCGCCGCATCGGTTCTCCAGATAGTTTGACCAGCGGAGTTTTTCACTCCAGCAACCTCAATGTTTCCAGAAGCATCACGTTTCACAATTGTTGAGTTCACTTGTTGATCAGTTGCTTCGATCCAAGCGACTCCTGTAGACTGCGCAGAATCAGCATGAAGGACATAGTTATTCGTCCCAACAGCAAGATTGTCGTAAGTTCCAGATCCAGTCCCAGCAATGAGGTCACCTTTAGCAGTGATGACTGCTGGATCGATACCACCGCTTGATCCGCCTGCTCCGCCTAAAACTATGTGAGTTGATGCCATATCCAAGCCTCCCGAGGTCTAGTTTTAAGTATTATGCAAAAAAGTAACAAGATCAAAACTTTGGTGTAGTTTAGCCTTAGGACTATGGAATTAAACGCTGCTCTCATAATTCCTGATTGTCACAGACCTTATCACCACGTCCGGGCATACAATCTAATGCTCGAAGTAGCTCAAAGTCTCGGAGAGTCATTAAAAGAAATATTAATACTCGGTGATTTTCTAGACGTGTACCACGCAAGTTCTCATCCAAAGCATCCTGAAGTTCAAAAAACACTAGTTGAAGAAATTGAAGACGCTAGATCTGCACTTGATGAACTACAGTATTTATTCCCAGACACTAAGAAAGTTTACCTAGAGGGAAATCACGAGAACAGAATTGAACGGTATTTAGTAGACAAAGCACCTGGGTTGTTTGGGTTAACAAGCATTAGACATCTTTTAGAAATAGACCAAAGGCCTAATTTTACTTTTTTAGACTATAACGCCAATCAACTTTACCAAGTTTTAAACAGCAAGCTTTACTCAAGGCATGTCCCTCCAGGGAGTTCAGCAAAAGCCGCTGCTGCAAAAGCTCTTTGCTCTCTTGTCTATGGGCATATCCATCGAATTGAGGAGAGTCACATTGTTGGGATTGACGGAACAAACCACGTTGCATTTTCTGTTGGTTGGCTTGGGGACAAGAGAAAAGATAAAGTATTTGGTTACGTCCCTTACCATCACCAATGGCAATTGGGTTTTGGTGTTGTGTTTGTTGAACCTTCGAGTGGGCTTTTCTTTCATCAAAAGATTCATATCCTAGAGTCAGGCAACAAGCTTTGTTGTGTTTTTAATGGCAAGATCTTTAAAGGGTAGTTAGGCTTCCATTTGTGGGGAGGCTAATTTGAACATTCAACAAAAAAAATATCACGACCTTTTAAACATCAACATTATGGCTGATATTGGACTCGAGGAAATTCCTGGGAAGTCAGATAATCCAAAAATAAAACTTGCACATGAATTATGTAATGTTGATTGGACTGGGGGGACTTACATGGATGAGGTGCCGTGGTGTGCATCCATGATGAACCTTTGGATTTTGATAACTAACTATCAGTTTAATCCAGCAAAAACTAGAGAGATGCTTGAGAGAAAAAATGTCAGCAAAGATAAAATGATTCAAATTGCTGATTACGCTTGGAAGAGAGCAAAGCAGTTTGATTTGTACTTGATGGATATTCCCGAGCCAACATGGAGTCCTGCTGCGATTAGTTTTAGTAAATGGGGAATGGAAGTAAAGCCTGGGAATGAAGAAGTGAATATGCTTTGTTTGCTTAGGAGGTCTGGGGGAAATCACATTGCACAGTATATCAGTCATGGGGCTGAGGGGAGGGTTGAGTTACTGGGGGGAAATCAATCGAACATGGTTTGCTTGTCTGACAATTATTATGAAAACAATATTTTAAATTACAGGGTGGTTAAGTTATGAATGATCCAAGAAAAGAAATGATAAAAGTTTTAGTTTTTTTTGTGGCTTTAGTTTTAATCCTTATCGGTTTTGCGACAATGTTTGGGTGTGAGAGTTTAAACATAAAACTCCCAGATGTTAAACCAACGCCTACACCAATTGTGAAACCATCTCCCACTCCAGTCCTTGGGTTTGGTCCTTTGGTTAAAATATCTTGGGAAAAATATCCTGAGAATAGACCATGGAGTATTTATGTTTATGACCTGATTGATGCGGAACTTTTTGAGCAATTCAACAAGGCTTTAGATAACAAGAGGTTTTGCCCTAAGTTTGATTCTTTAAAGAGGGATGAGAAGTTAACTTTTTGGACTGAGCTTATTTCGGCAATTAGTTACTTTGAAAGTGGATGGAGTCCAGTGAGTCGAATGAAGGAGACAACAATGGGGACTGATCCAATCACTCAAAGGCCTGTTTACTCTGAGGGGTTACTGCAATTGAGTTACCAGGACATCCAGTGGGCTCCTTATTGTCGTTTTGACTGGGAGCTTGATAAGAGTAAGGCCGATAAGGACCCTAAGAAAACCATCCTAGACCCATTCAAAAACCTGGACTGTGGCGTGAGAATTCTTGCCAATCAAATAAGCAAGCGAAGTGCTATTATTTTAAACAGCGGGGTGTACTGGTCGGTGCTCAAAGAGGGCGGAAAATATCAGCAGATTGAAAAGATTATCAGCATGACCAAAAAACTAGCATTTTGTAATTGATTAAATTAAGAGCAACAAACGAAAGGTCGGGAAATGAAATATCCAAAACTAAAGACGCCATTTCGACTCACTGGGTTATCTGAGCATGATTGGAAAATCATCGCTGCTTACGATTTCATCAGGAGAGTTAAAGAGATTGATGGAGTTTTCAGCAAAGTTGATGGGGTTGATCGTTTACGTCTTGAGGGAGACATGAATGCGAATCTTGATCAGCTTGGGTATCATATTGAGCATAGGATTGATCCAGGGCTCTTTGAAACTACTTATGAGTCCAAAGGGTTAGAGGACATTCAAACGCCTTAAAACGGATTTTAGAGCGTCTGAGATTTAAAGAGGTAATTCATGGATTGAATTGCCTCTTTTTTTTTGCTATGTAACAATAATATGCTTAAAATATATTCTAATTTCATATTTAGAGGGGGTCCTGTACAGTTTTTCTTACAAGACATGAAAATAGTGCTTAGTATCTTAGCTATTTTTAATGTTTTAAAAAAAGGAGTGCCTTTTTATTTATTTATATAAATAAAGGTGACATGACCCTGAAATTAGTGAAACTAGCACTTTTTTCTGGTCCAAGTATTTGATTTTCTTCAACACACTAATTTCAGT
>JACCDQ010984856.1_pt1 | contig 31896 bp, 25 predicted proteins | sample 7446031 | NCBI WGS metagenome assembly JACCDQ01 (sample SAMN15323442, study PRJNA562643) | freshwater metagenome | isolation source: river surface water | place: USA:Blue River Watershed | collected 2017-08-17 | reverse complement strand
TGGCTCATGGTGACGCCCAGGTCTTTGACCAGACCATTGTCCAGGCCGTAAATCCAGCCGTGCACGGTGACTTTTTGGCCCCGGCTCCAGGCGTCTTGCATGACGTTGGACAAGGCCACGTTGCCGACTTGCTCAATCACGTTCATCTCGCACATGACCGATTCGAGTTCGGCCTGAGGCAAATGGTTCAGGCGCTGGCGGTGGCGCAGGCGCACGTCTTGCACATGGCGCAGCCAGTTGTCGGCCAACCCCACCCGCAAGCCACGGGTGGCGGCCAGCACACCGCCGCAGCCGTAGTGGCCCACCACCATGATGTGCTCTACCTTGAGGGCGTCGACCGCGTACTGGATCACCGACAAGGCGTTCAGGTCGGAATGCACCACCACGTTGGCCACGTTGCGGTGCACGAACACCTCACCCGGGTCCAACCCGGTGATCTGGTTGGCGGGCACGCGGCTGTCGGAGCAGCCGATCCACAGGTACTTGGGGTTTTGCTGGTTGGCCAGGCGCGAGAAATACGCAGGGTTCTCACTGACCATGCGCGCGGCCCAGGCCCGGTTGTTGTCGAAAAGGTGTTGAAGGGATTGGCTCATGCGTCCATTGTCGCAGCGCAGCAAAAACCTCAGCAGGTCTCGGCAAACAATTCTCGGCCAATCAGCATGCGGCGGATCTCGCTGGTGCCCGCGCCGATTTCATATAGCTTAGCGTCGCGCCACAGGCGGCCCAGCGGGTATTCGTTGATGTAGCCATTGCCGCCATAAATCTGCACGCCCTCACCGGCCATCCAGGTGGCTTTTTCGGCGCACCACAAAATGACGCTGGCGCAGTCCTTGCGCACCTGGCGCACATGGTCGGTGCCGAGCATGTCGAGGTTTTTGGCCACGGTGTAGGCAAACGAGCGACCGGCTTGCAGCACGGTGTACATGTCGGCCACTTTGCCCTGGATCAACTGGAACTCGCCAATGCTCTGGCCAAACTGCTTGCGATCGTGGATGTAGGGGATCACGTTGTCCATGACCGACTGCATGATGCCCAGCGGGCCACCGGTCAGCACGGCGCGTTCGTAGTCCAGGCCACTCATCAGCACTTTGGCCCCGTTGTTCAGGCCACCCAAAATGTTCTCAGCGGGCACTTCAACGTTGTTGAACACCAGCTCGCCGGTGTGGCTGCCGCGCATGCCCAGCTTGTCGAGCTTTTGCGCGATCGAAAACCCAGGCATGCCTTTTTCGATCAAAAAGGCCGTCACGCCGCGCGCCCCCATTTCGGGCTCGCTCTTGGCATAAACCACCAAGGTGTCGGCATCAGGGCCGTTGGTGATCCACATCTTGGAGCCGTTGAGCAGGTAATAACCACCTTTGTCTTCGGCCTTGAGCTTCATGCTGATCACGTCCGACCCTGCCCCCGGTTCGGACATGGCCAACGCCCCCACATGCTCGCCGCTGATCAGTTTGGGCAGGTATTTGGCCTTTTGGGCCGCCGTGCCATTGCGGTTGATCTGGTTGACGCACAGGTTGGAGTGGGCACCGTAGGACAGGCCCACCGAAGCGCTGGCACGCGAGATTTCTTCCATGGCCACCATGTGCGCCAGATAGCCCATGGACGCACCGCCGTACTCCTCACCCACGGTGATGCCCAAAACGCCCAGGTCGCCCATCTTGCGCCACAAGTCCATCGGGAACTGGTCATTGCGGTCGATCTCAGCGGCGCGGGGGGCGATTTCGGCTTGGGCAAAGTCGCGCACGGCATCGCGCAGGGCGTCGATGTCTTCACCAAGTTGGAAATTCAGGCCGGGCAGGTTGTTCATGAAAAGTCTCCTTGTGTGGGGCTGCGTGAGTGTTTCGTGGTGGGCAACGCCGCAGCGCTGCCCCCATTGGTTTTCAATAGGTCTGCGGCACAGGCGCCAGCGTCTGCTGCATCACGGCACAGGCCGAGGTTTTGCCGTCGTCGCCGATGTGCACCACTTCGGCGCTGGTGACGATCACCCGGCGACCGGCTTTGACCACTTTGCCCGTGGCGCGGATTTCGCCACCAACAAAGCTGTTGAGAAAGTTGATCTTGTATTCGACGGTGACCACTTCCATGCCGTCCGGGGCGACGGTCAACGCTGCATAGCCGCCAGCGATGTCGGCCAGCGCGCCAATGGCCCCACCATGAAAGCCGCCTTGCTGCTGGGTGACTTTGTCGCTGTAGGGCAACGCGACCGTCACCTCACCGGCACGGGCTGACAGCAACTGGGCCCCCAGGTGCTGCATCATGCCCTGACGGGCCAGGCTGGCCGCAATGCGCGCGTGTTCGGGGCTGGGGGAGGAAGTGGTCATTGGGGGATTTCAGATCAGGCCCTGACTTTAGTTGACGTTAACGTAAACGTCAACTGAAAACCACCCGGGGTTTTCCCCGGTCTGCCGGGGCTTCGTGGCCCCGAATGGCGGGCATCACACGGCTTTTTTGGCGGCCTTGCTGATCAAGGAGCGGGTTTCTTTTTCATGGGCCTTGACTTCGTCCAGCGTGGCCTGCAAATCGGCCAGCTGCGATTCGAGTTGCTGACGGTGCTCACCCAGCACCACCAAAAACTTCTCCAACTGCGGCCCGGTGTCACGCGGGCTGTCGTACATGTCGATCAGGTCTTTGGCCTCGGTCAGCGACAGGCCCAGGCGTTTGGCACGCAAAGTCAACTTCAGGCGGGTACGGTCACGCGCCGAATAGACCCGGTTGCGCCCGCCCGGGCCGGAGCGCTCGGGTTCGAGCAAGCCCATGTCTTCGTAAAAACGGATGGCCCGGGTCGTCAGGTCGAATTCCTGCGCCAGATCGCTGATCGAAAATGTGTTGGCCATGAGGTCCTCACCGTCTTTGCACACCGGCGACAGCCCGGGTGGGGGCTGCCTCCTAGAATGATTTGCATGTTTGACGTTACGTTAACGTCAATTGAGCGAATCCTAACCGAAACCACCCGAGCATGGCCCACTCTCCCACCGTTTCTGCGCTGGACTACCCGCTGGACACGCAACTGCCCGACTTGGGCGGCGCACTCGAAGTCGCGCCCGGCGTGTTGTGGTTGCGCATGGGCCTGCCGTTTGCACTGGACCACATCAACCTGTGGCTGCTGCGCGACCGCCTGCCCCACCCTGATCAGCCCGGCGTGGTGCAAGATGGTTGGACCGCCATCGACTGCGGCGTGGACAACCCGGCCACACGCGAGGCCTGGCAGCGTGTCGAGCAGCAGGTGCTGCAAGGCCTGCCGATCTTGCGTGTGCTGGTCACGCACATGCACCCGGACCACATGGGCCTGGCGCATTGGCTGTGTGAACGCTGGCAAGCCCCGCTGTGGATGAGTTCCAGCGAATACCTGTCGGCCCGGCTGGCCTCCAGCGGCACCTCCAATTTTGGCGGGCAGCAAACGGTGGACTTTTTTGCCGCACACGGCTGGCGCCAGAGTGACGACCTGGCCATCGTGCAACAGCGCCGCGACTACTACCCCAGCATGGTGCCCAAAGTGCCCACCACCTGCGTGCGCCTGATGGGCGGTGTCCGCGTGTCGATTGGCGAACGGGTCTGGACCTGCATCAGTGGCCTGGGCCATTCGCCCGAGCACATGGCCTTGCTGAGTGATGACCGCCAGATCCTGGTCAGCGGTGACATGTTGCTGCCGTCCATCTCGACCAACGTCAGCGTGTACTCGCAAGAGCCGGATGCCAACGCGCTGCAATGGTTCCTCGACTCGCTCGACAAAATGGCCGACCTGCCAGACAGCACACTGGTGCTGCCCTCGCACGGGCGACCGTTTCGGGGTGCTGCCCTGCGCGTTGCCCAATTGCGTGCCCACCACGAAGAGCGCCTGAGCGAGCTGCTGCAAGCCTGTGAGGTCAACGCCTTGTGCGCGCACCAGGTGCTGCCGGTGCTGTTTCGGCGGCCCCTGAACGTGCACCAGACCACGTTTGCCATGGGCGAAGCGGTGGCGCACCTGAACCTGCTGTGGCTGGCAGGTCGCTTGCTGCGCGAGCGGGGGGCCGACGGCGTGTACCGCTTCAAAACGGCCCCAGCGGCGGGTGTCAGTCCGGCGCCAGTCCGATCGGCGACTGCTTGAGCGCCTGCCGCCGCTGCGCGTAATCGGGCATGACCTCGCCCACCGTCTCCCAAAAGCGGGGGCTGTGGTTCATCTCGCGCAGGTGGGCCAATTCATGCACCACCACATAGTCAATCTGGCTGATGGGCAAATGGATCAGCCGCCAATTCAGGCGAATGTGCCCGTCGCTGCGCGCACTGCCCCAGCGTGTGCTGGCGCTCGACAGGCTCATTTTTTGCCAGCGCACGCCGAGCAACGGGGCAAAGTGGTGCAGACGCTGCTCGAACAAGGCCCGGGCCTGCTTTTTGAGCCAGGACTCGGCCGCCTCGCGCACCTGGGTGGTGGTCGCGCCGGGGGGCACGCTCACCGGCAAAGTATCTTCAGGCAGGGCATCCGAACGGGCCCCGCGCTCAAGCACGCACAACTTCACCGTGCGCCCCAAAAACGGCACGGACGCACCGTGCGCCCATTCAATGGCCTGTTGAAACTGCTCGGTCTGGCGCTGACGGGCCTGCTGGAGTTTGGCCACGATCCAGGCGGCTTTTTCCTGCACGGCGGCATCGACCTCGCGCAGCGGCACCCAGGACGGCGAGCGCACCACCAGACCATCGGGTCCCACCAAAAAACCAATGGTGCGGCGGCGTGACCGCTCCAGCCGAAACCCCACCCGCACACCCTGCAACAGGGCTTGGCGGTTGGCCGCGGGGTGGGCAAAGTCAACCGACAGCGTTGACGCCGCAGAGTTCACGCCAGAAACAGTTCCCGCGTCAGGCCCCACCGCCGGGGAACGCACGGACACAGGCCGGGGGGCGGGAGCTGAGGGCGAAACAGCCGGGGGCGGCACCAGCAAGGCCGGTGAAGTGTTCAGGCTCGGCCGTGGCTCGGGGTCGCCGCCGGTCAGAAAGTCGAGCACAAACTGCAACGGCGCACGCATGAGGCCCAGCTCAGTCGGCCGCGGGCACGGCAGCCACCACCGGTGTGGCTTCACCTGACGGATAAGCCTCGGGGTCAAGACGGCGCATTTCAGACTCGATCCAGTCCTCGACCTCGCGCATCAGGTCTTCGGCCTTGCGGCCTTCGCTCGGGATGGCACGGCCAATCGAAATGTCCACCACGCCCGGCGTCTTGATGAAGGCCTTGGTCGGCCAGCAGCGCGCCGACGTGACAGCGATCGGGATCACCGGCACGCCCGCGGCGATCGCCAGTCGGGTGCCACCGGTTTTGTATTCGCCTTTGTGGCCCCGGGGAATGCGGGTGCCCTCAGGGAACATGATCACCCAAACCCCCTCTTCCATCAGGCGCCGGCCTTGCTGCACCACCTTGGCAAAAGCGCGGGCGCGCTGGCTGCGGTCGATGTGGATCATGTCCAGTCGCCCCATGGCCCAGCCAAAAAACGGCACGCGCAACAGTTCTTTCTTGAACACATAGGCCAGGGGATGCGGCATGATGGCCGGCATCACAAAGGTCTCCCAGGTGGACTGGTGCTTGACCAGCAACACCGCCGGGTCCTTGCTGCCCTGGGGCAGGTTTTCCATGCCCTGAACGCGGTTTTCGATGCCCAGAATCCAGGTGCCCGCGTTGACCGACAGGCGCAGCCAGGCCGCGCAAATCCAGTACAAGCGGGTGCTGCTGACCCCATAAGAGATGACCACCACAAACAGCGCCCAGGGAATGACGGTGATGGCCATCCACAGCAGGTGGAGCACGGAACGGATGAAATTCATGGCAAGTGAAACCGGCTCAAACCGGTCCGGTGTTCAGTGAATCGGTGCCCAGCAAATGGTCCACGCAAGCAGCCAGATCGGCATGGATGCGGGTCTCTGGCGGGAAATCTGCAGGCAAAGCCTGACCCAGCAAATCCGGATGACGCCCGGTGCACACCAAATGGGGCGCACACCCCGAGGCAGACGCGGCCTGCATGTCGCGCAGGCTGTCGCCGATGCAGGGCACCCCGTCCAGGGTGATGCCATAGCGCTCGGCGATTTGTCCAAACAAACCCGGCCAGGGCTTGCGACAGCCGCAGCCCTCGTCAGGCGCATGGGGGCAATAAAAAATCGCATCGATGCGCCCGCCCACCGAAGCCAGAGACTTGACCATCTGGGCATGCACCGCATTGAGGGCCGCCATGTCAAACAGGCCTCGCCCCAAACCCGACTGGTTGGTGGCCAGCACCACATGGAACCCGGCATGGTTGAGGCGACTGATCGCTTCCAATGCCCCGGGCAGGGGCTGCCACTCGTCGGGCGACTTGACGAACTCGTCGCTGGCCCGGTTGATGGTGCCATCACGGTCCAGGATGACGAGTTTCAGGTTCGCGTTCATGGCTGAAAAGCGATCAGGCAGCCAGGCGCGACAGATCGGCCACGCGGTTCATCGCCACATGCAGGCTTTTGAGCAGGCCCTGGCGGTTCAGGCGCAGGTCCATGGCTTCGGCGTTGACCATCACATCGTCAAAGAAAGCATCGACCGGCGCACGCAAGGCGGCCAGGGTTTGCAAGCTGGCGGTGTAATCACCCGCCACAAACTGAGCCTCGGATTCGGGCAACAGCTTTTGCATGACAGCGTAGAGATTTTTCTCGGCCTCTTCCTGCAGCAGCGCAGGGTTGACGTGGGCATCGACCTTATCGGCTTTCTTGAGGATGTTGCCAATGCGCTTGTTGGCCGCAGCCAGAGCAGGGCTCTCGGGCAAGGCGGCAAAGGCGCGCACGGCCGACAGGAACTGACTGACCTGGCCCAGACGGGCCGGGCGCAGGGCCATCACGGCATCGACCTCTTGCGCGCTGAAGCCTTGCTCACGCAGGCTGCCCGACAGGCGATCGTAGATGAAGTCGATCAGGGCATCCGCACCACCGCTGATCTTGTCGCCAAACACCGGCACCGACAGCGCCAGCAATTCGGGCAGGCCCAGCGCCACGTCTTTTTCGATCAGCATGCGGATCACGCCTAAAGCATGGCGGCGCAACGCGAACGGGTCTTTATCGCCCGTGGGCACGTTGCCGATGCCGAACATGCCGACCAGGGTTTCGAGCTTGTCGGCCAGCGCCACCACCAACCCCACGTGGTTGCGCGGCAACTCGTCACCAGCAAAGCGGGGTTTGTAGTGGTCTTCAATGGCCTCCGCCACATCGTTGCTCAGGCCATCGTGGCGGGCGTAGTAGCCGCCCATGATGCCTTGCAGCTCAGGGAACTCGCCCACCATGTCAGTCAGCAAATCGGTCTTGGCCAGGCGCGCGGCCAGCTCGGCCTGAGTCGCCAGTTCGGTGCCACCCAACTGCTGGCCAATCGCCTTGGCAATCGCGCAGACACGCGCCATGCGCTCGCCTTGCGTGCCCAGCTTGTTGTGATAAACCACTTTGGACAAGCCTTCGACGCGCGATTCGAGCGTCTTTTTGCGGTCCTGGTCAAAGAAGAATTTGGCATCGGCCAGGCGCGGGCGCACCACGCGCTCGTTGCCACCGATCACGGCGCTCGCGTCATCGGGGCTGATGTTGCTCACCACCAAAAACTGGTGTGTCAGCTTGCCCGCGGCATCGAGCAACGGGAAGTACTTCTGGTTGGCCTTCATCGTGAGGATCAGGCACTCCTGCGGCACATCGAGGAACTCTTTCTCGAACTGGCAGGTCAGCACATTAGGGCGTTCGACCAGGGCAGTCACTTCGTCCAGCAGGGCGTCGTCTTCGATCGGACGGGCACCATTGCCCACTTTGGCCGCCGCCGCTTGCAGCTGGCGAACGATCTCGGCGCGGCGCTCGGCAAAGCTGGCGATGACCGAGCCGCCGTTTTTCAAGGTCTCGGCGTATTGGTCAGCGTGCTTCAGCACCACGGGCGAGACCTTGGCCTCAAAGCGGTGGCCCTGGGTGCTGTTGCCGGCTGTCAGGCCCAGCGCCTTGACCGGCACCACCGTGCTGCCATGCAGCGCGATCAGGCTGTGCGCCGGGCGCACAAAGTTGACGCTGCTCCAGCCCGGCAGCTCGCAATCGGTCTCCAGCTGGTACTGCATGACTTTAGGGATCGGCAACTTGGCCAGCGCTTCTTCCAGCGCTTTTTGCAGGCCTGCTTGCAGCGATGCGCCCTTGACCAGGCTGTCGTAAAACAGGGCTTCGGCTTTGCCGTCCGGTGCGCGCTTGAGCGCGGCCACGGCTGCTGCCGGATCGCTCACGTCAGCCCCCAGGGCTTGGAGTTTTTTGAGCAGCGCTGGGGTGGCTTGGCCCTCAGCAGTCAGGCCCACGGCCACAGGCATCAGCTTTTGCTGCACGGCTTTGTCGTCGGCCTGAGCCAGCACACCGGTCACATGGGCGGCCAGGCGGCGGGGCGAGGCGAAAGCCGTCACTTGCGAGTCGGCCAGGGTCAGGCCCTGGGCCTTGAGTTGTTCGGCCAGCACGCCCGAAAACGCCGCCCCCAACTTGTTGAGCGCCTTGGGCGGCAGCTCTTCCACAAACAGTTCCACCAGCAAATTTTGTGTCGTCATGTCGTTCTCCCTCACGCGGCTTTCTTGGGCATCTGTGCCACCCATTCACGCGGAGCCATCGGGAAATCCAGACGTTCGCGGCTTTCGTAATAACTCTGGGCCACGCTGCGGGCCAGATTGCGGATGCGGCCGATGTAAGCGGCACGCTCAGTCACGCTGATCGCGCCACGCGCATCCAGCAAGTTGAAGGTGTGGGCCGCCTTGAGCACCTGCTCGTAGGCGGGCAGCGCCAGCTGCTGCGTCATCAGGTGCTGGGCCTGCTTTTCGTGGGCACCAAAGGCCGTGAACAGGAAGTCCACATCCGAATGCTCGAAGTTGTAGGTGGACTGTTCCACCTCATTTTGGTGGTACACGTCGCCATAGCTCATGGTGTCGGTCCACTTGAGGTTGTAGACGTTGTCCACGCCCTGCAGGTACATGGCCAGGCGCTCCAGGCCGTAGGTGATCTCGCCGGTGATCGGCTTGCAGTCGATGCCGCCGACCTGCTGGAAGTAGGTGAACTGCGTGACTTCCATGCCGTTGAGCCAGACTTCCCAGCCCAGGCCCCAAGCGCCCAGCGTCGGATTTTCCCAGTCGTCCTCGACGAAGCGGATGTCGTTTTTCTTCAGATCAAAGCCCAGCGCTTCCAGACTGCCCAAATACAGCTCCAGGATGTTGCTGGGTGCGGGCTTGAGGACCACCTGAAACTGGTAATAGTGCTGCAAGCGGTTGGGGTTTTCGCCATAACGGCCGTCCTTGGGGCGACGGCTGGGCTGCACATAGGCGGCCTTCCAGGGCTCCGGGCCGATGGCGCGCAAGAAAGTGGCGGTGTGGCTGGTGCCCGCGCCGACTTCCATGTCGTAGGGCTGGAGCAAGGCACAGCCCTGGGCGTCCCAGTACTGCTGCAATTTGAGGATGATTTGCTGGAAGGTCAACATGGCCTGAGTGAGGCCTGCGCTGGGCAGGCCCCAAGTGGGTGGGCGCACGGCGTGCGCAAACCCTTGATTTTACGGCCTTTACAGGGGGAAAAGCCGCCCATCAGAGCGGTTACCCCAGCAGGGTCAACGCACCCGGCGACGCCAGAACGCCAGCGCCACCACGCCCAAGCACAGGCCCCACAATGGCCACAGCCCGAAGGCTGCCGCCCAACGGGCGTAAGGCGTCAGGCCTTCACGCCCCTCATAGCGGCCCACCAGGCTGCCCCGGGTAAAGCGTGGCAGTTGGTGGGTGACCCGCCCCTGGTGGTCGATGATGGCCGTGGCCCCGGTGTTGGTGGCCCGCAGCATGGGTCGGCCCAGCTCCATGGCCCGCAGGCGCGAGATGTTCAGGTGCTGGTCCACCGCCAACGTATCGCCAAACCAGGCGATGTTGCTCACGTTCACCAGCACGGTGGGGGCCAAAGCCGCGTCCTTGAAACGGGCCGCGAGCTCTTCACCAAACAGGTCTTCATAGCAAATGTTGGGAGCCAGCCGTTGCCCCTGCCAGCCGATGGCGGGCTGATCCAGTCGCCCGGGGCGAAAGTCACCCAGAGGAATCTGCATTTGCCGCACAAACCAGCCAAAGCCGGGCGGAATGAACTCACCAAACGGCACCAGATGAACCTTGTCGTAACGGTAGCCCATCCAGCCTGCGGGCCCCAGGGCCTGTACCGCGTTGGCATACCCCTCGTCCGCAGAACCCAGCGGCAAACCCACCAGCGCCAGCGGGCGACCCGGTTGTGCAAAGTGCTGCTGCAAACTGGCCCAATAGCCAGGAGGCAAATGCCGGGGCAACACCGGGATGGCGGTCTCGGGCGCCACCACCAGGGGCTGGCGGCTTTGGCGCAGCTGCGCGTCGTACCACTGCAAGGCGTCGCGGATGCCACTGCCCACATCAAACTTGGCGTTTTGCGAGATGTTGGCCTGCAACAACTCGACTTGACCTACCCCGGCCGAGGTGGTGAACGCAGGTCCCCAGGCCTGCAAGGCCCATGAGGCCAAGCCCACCCCGATCAGGGCTTTGGCGGCGCGCCAACTGACCCCGGCCAGCGCCAGTCGCATGGCCAGCGCGGCAGCGATCGCGCCCATCCCGTACACGCCCACCCACGGGGCCCAGGCGGCCAGCACACTGTCCACATGGGCATAGCCGCCTGCACCCCACGGAAAACCGGTGAACCAGTTGCCGCGCATGAGTTCGGCCAGCGTCCAGGTGGCGGCAAACAACAGGCTCAAGCCCCACGGCCGTTGCGCCCAGATCTGATGACGGGCCAGCCCTACCCAAGCCGCGCAAGTCAGCGCATAAAACAAGGACAGTGCCGCCGCCAGCGCCAGCACAGCCGCAGCCGCCAACGGGCCAGGCAAACCGCCCACATCGTGCATGGACACATAGAGCCACCAGAAACTGCCCGCCAGCCAGGCGGTGGCAAACACACCGGCCTGCCAGGCCGCCTGCTTCAAACGCACGACGGGTGATGCCTGCGGCGCCCTCGCAAGCCGCACCAGGCTGGCGGCCAAAAAGGCCAAACTCAGCACCTGCAACCCGCCATGGGCCTGGCCACTGCCAGGCATGGCGATCGCAGCGGCTTGAGCCGCCCCGGCCAGAGCCATGCCGAGCCCGGCACGCCTCGAAAGAATGCCAGCGGTCATGCGGGCGGCAAAGGTGTGGCCGAGACCGGCGACACCTTGAACCAGCGCACCGCACCAGCTTTGGTGTGCAGCACCACAAACTGCAAACCCGCCAGCACATGGCGCTCGCCCCGGCGAGGCACATGACCCATTTCATGAGCGATCAGGCCACCGATGGTGTCGAAATCCGGGCCTTGGGTGTCTTGTCGGGCAGTTTGCAGGTCCACGCCAAAAGCTTCGCTGACCCGCTCCAGCGCGGTATCGCCGCTGACGCGAAAACTGCGATCGGGCAAGCCAAAAATGTCACCGTCATCGCCTTCGATGTCGAATTCGTCTTCGATCTCACCCACGATCTGCTCCAGCACATCTTCGATGGTGATGAGGCCCGCCGTGCGGCCAAACTCGTCGATCACGATGGCCAGGTGGTTGCGGTTGTCCCGGAACTGCCGCAGCAAATCATTGAGCCCCTTGCTTTCGGGCACGAACACGGCCGGACGCAGCAAGGTGCGGATGTTCAGCTCGGGCGCACGTTGCAGCTTGAGCAGGTCTTTGGCCAACAGGATGCCGATCACGTTTTCCTTGTCCCCTTCGTAGACCGGGAAACGCGAGTGGGCGGTCTCGATCACCTGGTGCAGCAACTCGTCAAACGGATCGTCAATGCACAGCATGTCCATGCGGGGGGCCGCCACCATCACATCGCCTGCCGTCATGTCGGCCATGCGGATCACGCCTTCGAGCATGAGACGGCTTTCGGCATTGATGATGTGGTTGTCCTCGGCTTCGGCCAGGGTTTCAATCAATTCATCGGCCGAATCGGGGCCGGGGTGGATGAACTCAGCCAGCTTTTGCAAAAAGCTGCGTTTGTCTTCGCGCTCAGGATGGCGCGCAGGGTGAGGGTCTGACACAGTCAAGGAGTGCAGGACATGCGGTTATGAAGGGGCCTCTAGGATAGCGGATTCGCTTCAGCGCCCAACGCAAGGCTGGGCGTCAGCGTTTGTCCCCTGTGTGGCGCGCCTCTTGCACGCCCTTGCGGATTTCCTGCAAGGTGGCCAGCCACTGCCTGAATTGATGGGCCTGCATTTTGAGCTGGTAGTCGATTTCGGCCATCTGCTCTTGCAGAATGCCGCTGAACTGACTGTCCAGCGTGGCCTGGGGCAAGGTCAGGTAGGCCTCGCTCTCGCTGCCATCGCGCTCCACCCGGGCCCCGGCATGGCGGGCGATTTTGAGCATGGCCACGTTTTCGCTCAGGGCGTGGATGAACAGCATGCTCACCCCCTGATTACGGGCGTGCACCACGGCATGACGAAACAGGCGACCGCCCAGCCCCTTGCCCCGTTGATGTGAAGACACTGACACCCCGAATTCGGCGCAGGTGGCCCATTGCGGATCGACCGAATAAGCCAGGTGGGCCATGGCCACAATCTGCAGTCGGCGGTTGAACACCCCAAAAATCTCGTCACGCTTGAAATTGAGCCCCAGCACATAGCGCTCGATCTGCTCGTCGGTGGCGGGATAACCAAATCGCAGGTATCGGTCTTCGGCCCCTAGTGACAGCAAATGCTGCTGGATGCGGGGCTTGTGCCGCGCCGCAAGCCTGCGGATCGGGATCCAGCGCGCCACCGGTCCGGTCGCAGCGACCCCAACAGCCGACAAGGCACGCTGCCAGAGCTGGCGAATCCAGCTGGAACGGGGAGATGAAGAAGCGCTCATGTTGAGTTACGGGTTTTCCCTGATTTTGCACCGATTCCTGCACACGTGCTTGCCCGGGTAATTTGTCGCCTTTGAGACCTGTAACAGGCTTCTTCGGGAATTGCCCGCACAACAGCGCACCAGCCTCGGGTGACAATGGTTCATTCGCAGGAGACAACAACCCATGGAACGCATCTGGCTCAAGAATTACCCCCCCGGTGTGGCACACGACATTGACCCCTCGCAGTACGGCAGCCTGACCGATTTGCTGGAAACCGCTTTCCGCGCACACGGCGACAGTCCTTTTTCGGTCTGCATGGACCAGTGGATGAGCTACCGCGAGCTGGACCAACTGTCCACCGCGCTGGGGGCCTGGCTGCAAAGCAAGGGGCTGCAGCCCGGCAGCCGGGTGGCGATCATGCTGCCCAACCTGCCGCAATTTGCCGTGACCATGGCCGCCGTTTTGCGTGCGGGCTACACCTGTGTGAACGTGAACCCGCTGTACACCGCCCGCGAGCTGGCGCACCAGCTCAAGGACTCCGGGGCCACGGCCATCGTCATTCTGGAAAACTTCGCGTCCACCCTGCAAGAGGTCATCGATCAGTCGGCCATTGAGCATGTGGTGCTGGCCTCCATCGGTGATCTGCTGGGCCCTTGGTATGGGCGCTGGATGACCTTTGCCGTGCGGCACCTGGCCAAAATGGTGCCTGAGTTTGAGCTGCCCCTGAGCGGCGGCTTGACCGTCACGCCGTTCAAGAAAGCCTTGGCCCAAGGACGGGGCATGAGCCTGAAAGCCACGCCGCAAAGCCTGGACGACACCGCCTTTTTGCAATACACCGGTGGCACCACTGGCCTGTCCAAGGGCGCTGTGCTGACCCACCGCAACATTGTGGCGGCCATCTTGCAGGCCGAAGCCTGGTTCTCGCCCGCACTGGCAAGCATCGGTGACCTGCGCAAAGTCAACAGCATTGCGGCTTTGCCGCTGTATCACATCTTTGCCCTGACCTTGTGCCTGCTGGCGATCCGCCAAGGTTCACACCTGACGCTGGTGCCCAACCCGCGTGATTTCGGCAAGTTCATCGACGTGCTCAAGCAGCGCCCTTTCCACATGCTACCGGGCGTGAACACCCTGTTCAACGCACTGATGCAGCACCCGATGTTCAAGACCATCGATTTTTCATCGCTCAAACTCACCCAGGCGGGCGGCATGGCGGCTTCAGAAGGCACCGCCAAACATTGGCAAGCGGCCACGGGCAGCGCCATGATCGAGGGCTGGGGCATGAGCGAGACCTGCGCGATCGGCACAAACAACCCGGTCACGCAAACCCACTTCAGCGGCAACATCGGCCTGCCATTGCCCAGCATCGACATCGCCATCAAGGACGATGCCGGCCTCAGCCTGCCTGTGGGCAGCTCGGGTGAGATCTGCATCCGGGGGCCCAACGTGATGACGGGCTACTACAACCAGCCCGAAGAAAACGCGAAGACCTTTACAGCCGATGGCTTCATGCGCACCGGCGACATCGGCATCATGGACGCCGAGGGCTTCACCCGCATCGTGGACCGCAAGAAAGACATGATCATTGTCAGCGGCTTCAACGTCTTCCCCAACGAGCTGGAAAACGTGATCTCCACCTGTCCTGGCGTGGTCGAGTGTGCTGCGGTGGGCATTGCAGACACAATGCAGGGCGAAGCGATCAAGGTGTTCATCGTGCGCAACGACCCGCTGCTGACCGAAGAAGCCGTGGCACGCTTTTGCCACGACAACCTGACCGGCTACAAACGGCCCAAGTACATCGAGTTCCGCGACGAGCTGCCCAAGACCAACGTGGGCAAGATCCTGCGGCGCGAGTTGCGCAGCCACAAATGACCGCCAGACACCCATGAACCCACGCGTACCCCTGCCCGCCGGGGTGACCGTCTTCGAACGCGGCTGGCTGTCGGCCAACAACGTCTTGTTGTGTGACACCGACCAGGCCACGCTGGTCGACAGCGGCTATGTGACGCACGCCACACAGACCCTAGCATTGGTGGAACACGCCTTGCAGGGCCGCCCACTCGACCTGCTGGCCAACACCCATTTGCACAGTGACCATTGCGGTGGCAACCAGGCCCTGCAAGCGCGTTACCCGGCGCTGCAGACCTGGATTGCACCGGGGTTGGCCGAAGCCGTCAGCCACTGGCACGAAGACGCTTTGAGCTATAAGCCCACCGGACAGAACTGCCCGCCGTTCAAATTCAATGGTTTGCTGCAGCCCGGTGCCGCCCACCGCTGGGGCGGCATGGACTGGGAGGTGCATGCCGCACCGGGGCACGACCCGCATTCGGTGATCCTGTTTGCCCCCGAACACCGCCTGCTCATGTCGGCCGATGCGCTGTGGCAAAACGGTTTTGGCGTGGTGTTCCCCGAGCTGGTGGGCGAAGCGGCATTTGATGAAGTGAGTCAGACGCTGGACCTGATCGAGCGTCTGAACCCGGCCACCATCATCCCCGGTCATGGTGCCGCCTTCACCGAAGTGGCCCCGGCCCTGGCCCTGGCTCGCAGCAAGCTGGCCTCATTTGCCCGTCACCCAGAGCGGCACGCCCGCTACGGCGCGAAAGTGTTGCTCAAATTCAAACTGCTCGAATGGGGACAGATCTCGCGAACTGACTTTGACCTCTGGGCCCAAGGCGTGCCCTATCTGCACGACCTGCACCAACGCTTTGGCGAAGGCATCGCCCTGAACGACTGGCTGGACATGATGCTGGCCGAGCTGGAGCGCAGCGGGGCCATGCAGGTGCAAGGCGGCGTGCTGCACAACCGCTGACACCTGCTGGCCCTGTGGGTCAGGGCCAGAAGCGCATGTCAGCGGCAAACAAAATTGGCCGCATCTTCAGAAGAACCAGTGCCCTTGTAATGGGCATATTGGGGCCAGGCACACAGCGGGCGGGTGCGGCCCGGATACACCGCAGTGCCGCTGGCAGGCACGCTTTGGGGGGCTTGGCCTTTTTCGACCCAGTCCACCAAACTCCCCAGACCATCGATGCTGTCGGTGGCTGCGCCGCCTGCGCAGTGGCCCATGCCGGGCACCAGGAACAAGCGCGCAAATTCGTTGGTCTTGGCACCGTTTTGCGCTGTCAGGCGCTGGTAGTAGTCGACCATCTCGTCGGCCGAGAAGATCGGATCGGCCATGCCATGAATGAACATCAGCTTGCCGCCACGCGCCTGAAAGCCCTTGAGCTGGGTATCGGCTTCGGTGTTGAAAATCCACGAATGCGCGTCCATGCGCTGTGGGTCACGGTCAAAGTCAAATTTGTAGATGCTCAGGCTGCGGTCAGGTGGGGTGACAAAGTAACCCTGCAGCGCGTCCTCCATCAGGAACACATGGCGCGAGTTGGCTTTGGCCGTGGGCGAGTTGCCCAGCTTCCACATGCGCCAGTCGTTTTTGGGGTGACCAATGCCCGCATCCCAGGGCCATGAAAAATACAAGGGCTGACCTGCCGAGTTTTTGGACCCCGAGAACATCTTCTTCAAAGCGCCCACCTGAGCAGGAGCCAGGCAGCTGTCGTCTTTGGCCGCTTTGCATTGCAAAGCGGCCACATCGAACTTGCAGGCCGCCGGGTTGGACACCAGGCCGTCGGCCACGCCGTCAAGCGCATCGCAGCTGTTCAGGATGCCTTCGCGCACCAAATTCAAATCGCTGTCGGACAAAGCCTGACTCAGCACCGGCTGGCCGTCTGCCCCCTTGGGTGCAATGGCCTGCAGCGCTTGCGTGTCCCAGGCGGCGGCAATGGTCGCGCCCTTGGACACGCGCATGGCCGGGGCCATCGCGATCACGCCATCAAAATAACTGGGGAACCGCTGGGTGAACATCATGGCCTGACGCCCGCCGCCCGAGCAACCGATGAAGTACGACTTGTCCGCGGGCTTGCTGTAGTAGCGCCGGATCAGCTCTTTGGCCGTGACGGCCACTTTGTCGTGGGCGTTGTAAGCGTTGTCGGTGCGGGCGATCGGATCAAACCCGAAATCGGCGGTTGGTGTCTGGTGCCCGGCATCGGTCGTGACCACGGCAAAGCCGCGGTTGAGTGCGTAGCCGGGTGCCGCCTGCGGCCCCACGGCCGGGCGCACCACGCCATCGTTGCCACCACCGCCCTGGTACAAAAAGCGGCCATTCCAGGCTGTGGGCAGCCGCAGCTCAAAACCAATGTGGTACGGCTTGCCGTCTTGCCCCATGCGCTCGGCCATCTTGCCGTTGACCTTGCAGTGGGCCGCCAGCATGGGGCCGGCGGTCGCACCCGGTGGGCGCGTGCTGTCGCCCGCCACGGCTTCGGTTTTCAAAGTCATGCCCGGCAGCGCCGTCGCTGCAAAAGTGGCGCAATCCGAGGTCTGCGCCCAGGCACCTCCCGTGATCGACATCAGTGCACCCAGTGCCCAAACCGTGTTCCGTGTCATCGCTTGCATGGATGTGCCTCCTTTGACTTGTTGTTCACGGAGCGTTACTTGCACGCAAAACTGCTGGCGTCTTCCACCGAACCACTGCCCTTGTAGGTGGCCACGCTGGGGTAAGCGCACAGGGGGCGGGTGCGCTTGGCCGACCAATCAGCGGGCAGCTCGGCATTGACGCCACCGGCATTGCCCACGCCGCGCACACTGGCCACCACGGCTTGCGGGGCCTCGCCCTGCTCCACCCATTTCACCAAGGGGCCCAGCAAATCGAACTGGTCAGCGGCCGGGCCCATGCTGCAGTGGTTCATGCCCGGCACCGGGAAATAACGCGCAAAGTCAGACCCGGGGTTCAGACCTGCTTTGCCCACGCGTTCCACCCACTGGCGAGTATCTTCGGCCGAGAAAATCGCATCACTCACACCGTGGTACAGCACCACCTTCGCCCCCCGGCTGCGCAAGGCGGCCAGGTTGTCGGGTTGGGCTTCACCGGGTGGCGTCATGAGCGACCAGCCTGATTCACGATAGGTGTCGTTGGTGGCGCTGAACATCGCGAGGCGCTGCGTGACGTTTTCTTCCAGCGGCTTGAGTGGCGAAGGCGGCACGCTGAAGATGGTGCCAATGGCCAATGGGTCGCGGATGAGGGAATCGATGAATTTCCAGGTGCCCCAGTTGGCCCCGGCCACGCCCGGATCGTAAGGAAAGCTGGCGTAAATGCGTCGGCCGTCGGCGGTGTGCGCACCATCAAACACGCGGGCCACCACGTCTTTTTGAGTCGGGGTCAGGCAAGCGCCGTTGCGCTCGCCCGTGCATGTGGCCACATCGGTCTTCACATTGAAGGCGGCCTGACAAGCCTGCGTGGCCTGCACCATGCCGTCTTTGGCACCATCGAGGGCATCGCATTTTTGGGCAATGGCTTTCGCCACAGTCTGCCTCTCTTGCGGTGTGAAGGCGCTGCCCAGATCAGGCAATGTGCCGTTGGGGTTGAGCGGGTTCTTCACGGTCGTACCCGGCGTGGCCAGCGGAGCCCACTGCTGTGCACCCCAGATTTGCGCGAGCGCCGCATAGGGCAGACGGTAACCCGGTGCGCCCACCAGATAACCATCGTACTGGTCACCCAACCGCGCCGCAGCCACCATCGCATGGCGTCCACCGTTGGAACAGCCGCCAATGTAAGAACGGTCCGGCCCCTTGCCGTAAGCCCCGGCAATCAACTGCTTGGCCATGGGCGTGAGTTTTTGCACGGCCTGATACCCGTAATCCAGACGCGCCTGTGGCTCCAGACCGAACACCGCAGTTTGCGGCCCGCTGTGCCCGGCGTCCGAGCTGATGACCGCAAAGCCTTGCATCAAGGCCCCGGTGAGCGGCCCGCCGCCCAAAGCACCCAGCGCAGGCTGCACTGAGCCATCCAGACCGCCATTGCCCTGGTAATAAAAGCGGCCATTCCAGGCCACGGGCAAACGCATTTCAAAACCGATCGCATAGTCGCGCCCGTCGCTGCCTTTGCGCTCGTGCATGCGGCCTTTCACCAGGCAGTGCGCGGGCACGACTTTGTCGCCTTGCTTCAAGGTGCCCGCCTCCACCCGGGCCGCGGATTCCAGTCGGGTGTTGGGCAATTGAAGCCCTCCCACCAGTGCCTCACAACTGGACAAACTGGCCCCACTGGCGGCTTTCAACGCCTGCGGTGACGACGAGGTGCCGGGCAAACTGCTGCACGCGATCAGCACGCTACCTGCGCACAGCCCCCCCAGCACTTGCAAAGAAGGTTTCAATCGAAATGAGGTCATGGTTGGCTTCCTGTTGTCTGATCGCGTCAATGCCTACTCAGTCGGCCTTGAAGCCTGTGGCCGCAACGGCCTTGCCCCAGGTCACCGTGTCGGCGGCGATGATGCGGGCGAACTCTTCTCGACTGGTGCCCGTCACGCGAAAGCCGGACTCTTCGAGCTTGGCTTTGGTGTCCGCGGCTTTGACGGCTTTTTGGATGTCAGCACTGAGCTTGGCCAGGATGTCGGCAGGCACCTTGGCCGGTGCCACCACGCCAAACCACGACGAAAACTCTAGGTTGCTGTAACCCTGCTCCTTGATGGTGGGCACATCTGGCAAGGCCCCCGTGCGCGTGGCACCGGTGCTGCCCAGCGCAACGAGCTTGCCGGCTTTCACATTGGGCGCTGCCAGGCCCACGCTGGCGAACACGCCCTGCACATCGCCGCTGAACAAGCCGCCCAAAGCGTCCCCGGTGTTTTTGTAGTGCACGGCTTCGGGTTTGAGCTTGACGGCATCGCCAAACATGAAGGCCCCGAAGTGACCGGGTGTGCCCGCGCCAAAGGTGGCCATGAACAAGCCTTTTTGCTGCTGTGTCCAGCCCACGAATTCCTTGACGTTTTTGGCTGGCACTTTTTGCGGATTGACCAACAACACAAAGTCGGCACTGACCACCTGACTGACCGCAGCAAAGTCTTTGGCCGGGTCATAGGGCAGTTTGTTGTAGCTGCTGGGGGCAATGCTCAATTGCCCGGTCTCACCCAACATCAGGGTGTAGCCATCGGGGGCAGCACGGGCCGCTTCACTGGCGGCGATCAACCCGCCGGCACCGGGCTTGTTGTCCACAATCACGCCCATGTTGTTCCAGCTTTCGGACAGCTTCTGCGCCAGCAAGCGGGCCACGATGTCGGGGCCGGTTCCTGCAGGGAACCCCACGATCAGGCGCACCGGATGCGTCGGGTAGCTGGTCTGGGCCTGCACGCCCGTGGCAGCGGCACTGGCGACCACGGTCAATGCCAGCGCAACGCTGCGGCGGCTCAGGGGAACAGACAGGTGAAAAGAATGGAATGTCATGGGTGTCTCCAAAAAAAATGTGGATCCTGAATCAGGGTTTGAAAACGAAACGGCAATAGCCGTTTCAGGCCAACTCAAAAAAACGCATCACCACCCGATCAGGATGGCGGGCTCCGGTGCCCACAAACAGGCGCTCGGTGATCCAACCCAACGAGGCCGAAGCCGTCTCGAAACTGGGGCTGCAGCGGAAGTAAACCGAAGCCGCATCGACCGGCTCCCCTCGCACCAAACGGGCCATGACTTCGGGCGCTGCCGTGCGCACGGCACGGTTTTGCACATAAATCAGATCCCCGCCATCGACCTCGATCACATACCGAGCGTCCAGTTCGGCCATGCGGTCGTTCACGATCAACTGAAAATCCGCCCCCCCAGACAAGACGCGGGCGGTCCAGCCATCGCCCTGCACCTGCCCACCCAAAATCGGGATCAGGCGGCGCACGCCATGGTGGGTCTGGCCCACCTCCTGGGGTTTGTCCACCTGGACAGACAAATCCGCGAAAAATTTCAGTTCGGGCACAGGTAAATCAAGCATGCATCTAGGGTATTCCCAAGGCACACGTTAGTCTGTCCTCCCTTAAGATGACGGACAAACCCTCACACTGAAACCCACACGTCAGCCCCGCCCCATGCGCCAATGGACCCCCGCCCAAACCCGTGGATCGGTTCAGGCTTTGCAAGGCCTGATTGGTTTGATGGGACAACGCGAATTCGAAAGTGCTTTACTTGAGCACCTGCACCCGCTGGTGCCCGCAGCCTCTTATTCGATTTACCAAACTGGCCATGGCTGTGACCCGACCCTGTTCATGTCGGCCAGCCTGGGCATTCCCGACACCACCCGCGACTGCTGGCGCGCGTACTTGTCAGGCCCCTACCTGAGTGATCGCACCCTGGATGCCTCCAGTCAGGCCCCAGATCACCCCGTGCTGTGCCACATCACCGCCCCCGAAGTGCCTGCCCAGCACCGTGCACGCGTGTACGAGGCGCATGGCATGGCGGAACGCGTGTCGGTGGTGCAGCACCGGGACGCTTCCATCTTTGCCATCAACCTTTACCGGCATGAACATCAACGCCCCTTCAGCGATGGCCAACTGTCCGACTTCGCCGAGCTGGCCCCCGCGTTGCTGGCGCTGACACACAAACAAATTGAGCTGACCCGTCCCGGCAAGAGAGAAGTCATGAGCGATGTGGCGCGCTGGCTTCGCAAACTGCATGAGGCCGATCGTCAACTGACCAAACGGGAGCTTGATGTTTGCGCTCGCCTGCTGACAGGCATGACTCAGGAAGGCATCGCTTGCGATCTGGGCTTGAGCGTGCCCACAGTCAAAACCTACCGCAACCGTGCTTTTACCCGGCTGGGCATCCATTTCAAAAGCCAGTTGTTTGCCTTGTTCGTCAACGCCTGACCCTGCATTGGGTGCCAGCAGGCAAAAAAAAGCCCATCACCAGGATGGGCTTTTCAAAGACATCTCCAGAATATCTGGAGCGGGAAACGAGGCTCGAACTCGCGACCTCAACCTTGGCAAGGTTGCGCTCTACCAACTGAGCTATTCCCGCATGGTTCATCGTGGCGGAGTGGACGGGACTCGAACCCGCGACCCCCGGCGTGACAGGCCGGTATTCTAACCAACTGAACTACCACTCCGCATCAGAACTTGGCTCCTCAACCTGGGCTCGAACCAGGGACCTACGGATTAACAGTCCGGCGCTCTACCGACTGAGCTATTGAGGAATGATCTTCTGCAAACAAAAACCCATCCGGAGATGGGCTTTTGCAATTTTGGTGGCCTGGGACGGAATCGAACCATCGACACGCGGATTTTCAATCCGCTGCTCTACCAACTGAGCTACCGGGCCGGTAAGCTTTGAATTATAGCAGCGTTTTTGGGACTTTTTAGCCCATGCGCTTGCTGCGCGATAAATCAACACCCAATTGTTTGAGTTTTCGATACAAGTGAGTCCGTTCAAGTCCGGTCTTTTCAGCCACTTTGGTCATGGAGCCGCCTTCATTGGCCAGATGGAATTCGAAATAGGCTTTTTCAAATGCATCCCGCGCTTCACGCAATGGACGATCCAGATCAAAGCTGGGCTCAATCTCTGGCTGCGCAACCACTTCGGTGGCAAGCAAAGGCATGGCCATGCCTGCCGTAGAGAGCACCACACCGGCATGTGCAACGGTTTTGCCCACATCACGCGCCAAGCCTTGCTCCACGGCCTTGAGCAATTTTTGCAAAGTGATGGGTTTTTCGAGAAATGCCTGCGCACCGATCTTCACCGCATCCACAGCCGTGTCGATGGTGGCATGCCCGCTCATCATGATCACCGGCATGGTCAACAAACCTGTCGCGGCCCATTCCTTGAGCAAACTCACACCATCGGTATCGGGCATCCAGATGTCCAGCAAGACCAGATCGGGACGCATGCGCTGCCGGGCCTCACGGGCGCGAGCTGCGTTCTCGGCAAGTTCAACCTGGTGCCCCTCGTCAAAGAGGATTTCCGAGAGCAGGTCACGTATCCCCAGCTCATCATCCACCACCAAAATATTTGCCATAGTGCCCGTCTTGTCTCTGTTCATGCAACGGTCTGAAGCAGACCGCTTGCTGTTGTGTCCAGCGCGAATGATAACGAGACTTGAGCCCCTTTGATCTCACCGGCTTGCTCGATGTTGACCAGATCGATGCGTGCGCCGTGCTCATCGGCAATTTTCTTGACTACCGCCAAACCCAAACCCGTTCCTTTGACCTTGGTGGTGACATAAGGCTCGAAGGCCCGCTTGAGGATATTGGGCTCAAAACCCGGCCCCGTATCGGTCACAGTCAATCGAACCCGGTGACGCTGTGGCACCCACTCCGTGCGCACACGCACACGCCCACCCGCAATCGGGTCAGGCCGTGCTTCGCAAGCATCCTGTGCGTTTTGCAACAGGTTGTGGATCACCTGCCTCAGTTGTTGTTCATCGCCCTGAATCGGGGGGCACTCCGGGTCAAGGGCCACATCCACCTGGGCCCGGTACACCCGATCCGATGGCTCATTGGCATACAGAACCATGAGGTCAGAAATCAGGGCATTGAGTTGCACGGGCCGCAAATCGGCCGAAGGCAAGCGGGCGTAATCCCTGAACTCGTTGACCAACCTCTTCATGGCATCGACCTGGTCCACAATGGTTTTGACCGACTTGGCCAGGACCGCATCGTCCTGCTCATTCAGCTTGCCAAGGAGTTTGCGCTGCAGGCGTTCGGCGGACAGCTGGATCGGCGTCAGTGGATTCTTGATTTCATGAGCCAGACGACGGGCCACTTCACCCCAGGCTTGTGCCCGCTCGGCTGACACGATCTCAGAAATGTCATCAAAAACCAACAGACACATGCCATCAGGCAAGATCGCGCCCCTGGCCAGCAAAGTCACGGCTGTTTCGCTCAAGCCCTGACCGGTGGTGTGGATCTCGAACGACTTTTGCCAGTGGTCGAGCGCATGCGCGCCCTGCTCGGAGCGCAGTAACATGAACTGCTCGGCCACGCCAGAAGCAAAGTGCTGTAGACCGGGCAGGCTGAGCATGGGCTGCCCTTCGTGCGCAGCCACAGGCACGCGCAATATGCGGGTAGCCCCCGGGTTAGCGGACTGGATCACGCCTTGAGGGTCCAGCACCATGACGCCAGCCGTCAGGTTGTCCAGAATGGTTTGCAAATTGCCGCGTGCAGCATCCAGTTGCTCGACGCTGCGCTCGACGGTGGTTCTGGCATCGGACAATTGCTGGGTCATGGCCGCAAACGACCGGGTCAGGCCGCCCAACTCATCCTTGCCCTGCAACACCAGTTTGGGCGTCAAATCCCCGGCAGCCACTTGGCGCATGCCGTGAGCCAGCAACAACAACGGACGCGCCAGCTGATTGCCCATGAATACGGCCAGCAAAATCGCCCCCAACACGGCCATGAACAGGCTGAGGGTCAGGGTGCCGATGTACATGCGCCGCAAACCCTCGCGCGCCAACGCACGTTCCTGGTACTCCCGGTTGGCCGCCTGCACTTGCAGCGCGTTGTTCACCAAGGTGGGAGGCAAGTCCTGGGTGACTTGCAAGAATCGCCGATCTTCATCAAAAGCCATCCCCACTTGGGGCACAAAGGCAATGGCTCGAATCCGGCCTTTGTCACCACCGGGAATGGCCTCATCCAACCCTTCTACCCAATCAATGCTGCCATTTTGACGAGCGCTTTTGAACTGAGCCGCCGCTGGCCGCTCAGGTCGAATTTGAAAACGGGATTGGCCCGTGCTGGCCACCATGTGCCCACTGGCCGTCCACAACACCGCGTCACTGACGCCCAGTTGTTCGCGGATTTTTTCAAGCACCAGACCTGCGTTGGCGTCAGATACATCGGCCAGCTGCGAAGCAGCCACGCGGGACTGTTTGGCCAAGTCATTGCTCAGGGTGTCGAGTGTGGCTCGACCCAGATTGAGGCCCGCCACCAAAGCAGACTCGACTTTGACATCGAACCAGCTTTCTATCGAACGCGAGACAAACTGATAAGACATCACATAAATCAATACCCCAGGGATCACCCCCACCAACGCGAAGATGGCCGCCAATTTGACCAGCAAACGAGAACCGAATTGCCCCTTGCGCAAGCGCAACAGCAAGCGGACCATGCCCCACACGATGGTCAGCAGCAAGCCACTGGCCACAATGCCGTTGATCAGCACCAGCCATTCATAGTTCTGGTTGTACCGTGCGCGGTTACCGGTGGCCTGCGTCAACAGCACCAGCAAACCCAGACCAATCACCACCATGGCGGCTGCACCCAGCCCCAACAGCCAGCGGGATGAGCCCGATGCCAAGGGTGAGCTCCCAACAGCCTTGCGCGAAAAAACGCTCATGTCAGCGCACCAGGTCTTGACTCAGGCGTTGCTGACGCCCGACTTCAAGGTTCCAGTCAGCTTGGTTGCCTGCGGCGATCTGAAACGGTCGGGGCAACTTGGACACGTCCAGCCGGAAACGGTAAGCCACGTACTGACGCGCTTCCGGATCCAGATCGGCCAGATCAGCGACTTTCCAGCCTGACACACGACGCACCACAGCCAAGGCATCCGGCAAGGTTTCAAAATTCTGCGAAATGCTGCCCGCCAGGCTGCCCCCCGACATCGGCTCAGCAGACACATTCAGACGCCAGCGCCGCGTTAAGGGTTGATAAGCCAGACGGTAATAACGGCTGACTGCGCCGATCTTGCGGTCATACCAATACCAGCGGTCACGCATGACTTCGGCCTCAGCCACAAAATACACAGCTAAACCCTTGATCAACGCATCTTCGACAGCAGGCCCGAGCTCCAGTCGCAGTTGCGCATGAAGCTGCAAGCTGGTGTCCCGTCGCTCCAGCCGCCATTCGGTGAGTTCGGCCACCGACGACTGGGCCCACGCACAGGGAACCGACAACAAGCAGACCCCCAGAATCCAGCATCGCAGTCGCCCACGAAGGGCGCACGACTCAATCCAGGTGCTTTTCCAGCAGTGCGTAATAAAACCCATCGTGTTCACCCAACGGATTGTCCCCGAGCGGAAGGCCTTGTGGGGCCTGTCCCGGGATCAAATGCCCCGGCGAGGGCTTTAATACGGCATCAGTGTTGCGCTGAAGAAACGCTTGCACCGTGTCATCGCCTTCGGCCTTGAAAACCGAGCATGTGCAATACAGCAAGCGCCCTCCAGGTTTGAGCAAGGGCCACAAGGCTTTGAGCAAACCAGCCTGGGTCGCCGCCAACTGGGCACTGTCGGTGGGTCTGCGCAACCAGCGCACGTCCGGGTGCCTTCGCACAATGCCTGAAGCGGTACAAGGGGCATCCAGCAAAATGGCATCGAAAACAACACCATCCCACCAGCGATCGGTCTGCGCTGCGTCGGCCGTCTTCACCTGCGCTGAAAACCCCAATCGCTGCAAATTCTGGTGAATGCGTTCACAGCGTCCTGCATCGACATCCAGCGCCAACACTTGGGCCTGAGGGCAAAGCTCCAGCAAATGACCGGTTTTTCCGCCAGGGGCGGCGCAGGCATCCAGAATGCGCAGAGGCTGACCCGAATCAAGGCCCTGCATCAACAACCGGGCGGCAAGCTGGGCCGCTGCGTCTTGCACCGACACGTGTCCTTGTGCAAAGCCGGGCAATTGCTGGACCGGGACCGCCTTGTGCAATTGCAAGCCATCGGCCCCAACCTGCTGCGAAGACCACCCCAATGCCTGCAATTGCTGCTGGTAATCAGCCACGCTGTGATAACGCCGGTTCACCCGCAGCGTCATGGGTGCAGGCGTTTGAGCCATCTGCAGCAAACGCTGCCAATGGTCAGGGTGATCGGCCTGCAAGCGGGCCACCCACCAACGGGGATGGTTCCACTGGGCTGTCTCGTCTGCATCGGTTTGCTGCACCAAGGCATCACGCTCACGCAGGAAACGCCGCAAGCAGGCATTGATGAAGCCACTTTGGGCCTGTGTGTGCCGCTGCTGGCGGGCCGCTTGAACCGCCTGATTGACCAGCGTGTGGACCGGGTATGGGGCCTGCATTTCGTCCCACGCCAACGCCAAAGCAGTACACAGCAGCGCATCAACAGCTGGCGGAGGGGCTTTGGCCGCCAGTTTTTCACGCAAAGCCGTGGCACGCCCCAGCTGCCGAAGCACCTGAAAACTCAAGGCCTGCACACCAGAACGCACATCATGCGGCACGCTGTCCAAGTGCGCCGTGAGTGAACGCCCGGCACGCAAAGCCTGCACAGCAGCCGCGGTGGCTTGCAGCAAACGCCACAAGGGCGGCGATATGACCACCGACTTGTCGGCAGGAACAGAAGAAGGCTTGGCTGTCATGAGAAATTCAAGCCGAAGCGGCCGACAAGTCCAGTTTGATGGCGGGATTCAGGCTCAAGCCCTTGCCCAACCAGGCCGCAGGACGCATGGCAAGCGCATCGTTGTAGGCGCTGACGGCACCGTGGTAGGGCACCAGGGCCACCGGCAAGGTTTGGCGCATGCGGTTGAGCGCGACTTCCAGATCCGGTTTGACCACCTCGGGACCGGTCTGGAGCATCGTGCGGATCTCGCCGACCAAGCGCAAATGTTGGGCCACCACCTGTTTTTGGCCATCGGCATCCAATGGCTGTAATCGAGCCTGGGTGAGAGCTTCCAGCAAATCGTCGCAGGCACTTTGCAGGGTCTGCAATTCAAATGTGTCTTGCTCTGTGGCCAATGACTGACGTGCTGCAATACCGCCTTGCAGGCGCACCAACAAGCGCAACCAGACGGCATCGACACTGCTCCACTGACGGATGACCTCACCGCGCAATCGAACCAGGCGGTTGTAGGCCCCCACGGCCCAGAACAATCCCAAAGCCAGCGCAATGCCCCAATACAAATCTCCCATACCCATCGTCCTTTTTTGTTGGCCTGCAAAAAAACAGCCCCTGACCGCAAACGGTGCAGGGGCTGCGTGCATCACCGTCCAAGCGGTGATCTTAGCGCTCAGGCTGCTTCGCCTGCATCCGTGACGGCATCTTCTGAGGAAGCACCGGCCAGATCAGCCGCTTCAGCATCGGCGATGGCACGACGTTCGGCATCGTCCATCGCGTCCTTCACCTTGCGAGCCTGGTGGTAAGCCAAACCGGTACCGGCCGGGATCAGGCGGCCCACGATGACGTTTTCCTTCAGGCCACGCAACTCGTCGCGCTTGCCCATGATGGCTGCTTCGGTCAGTACGCGGGTGGTTTCCTGGAAGGAGGCCGCCGAGATGAACGAGTCGGTCGACAAGGAAGCCTTGGTGATACCCAGCAGCAAGTTGCTGTAGGTCGCAGGGATCTTGCCATCGCGTTGCAATGCATCGTTGGTATTGAGCATTTCGGAGCGCTCCACCTGTTCACCGGCGATGTAGGTCGAATCACCGGCGTTCTCAACGACCACACGGCGCAGCATCTGACGAACAATCACTTCGATGTGCTTGTCGTTGATCTTCACGCCTTGTAAGCGGTAAACGTCCTGCACTTCGTCGACGATGTAGCGGGCCAGCTCTTCGATGCCCAAGAGGCGCAAGATGTCTTGCGGGTCGGCAGGGCCGTCCACAATGCTTTCGCCCTTGTTGACCACTTGGCCTTCGTGCACCAGGATGTTCTTCTCTTTGGGGATCAGCTCATCCCAGACCTTGCCTTCAGGGTCGGTGATCTGCAAGCGGACCTTGCCTTTGGTCTCTTTACCAAATGACACGGTACCGGTGATCTCGGCCAGCATGCCCTTGTCCTTGGGTGAACGGGCTTCGAACAGTTCGGCCACACGCGGCAAACCGCCGGTGATGTCTCGGGTCTTTTGACCTTCAACAGGGATACGGGCCAGCACTTCGCCAGGGCCCACGTCCATGCCGTCGCGCACCTGGATCAGCGCACCAATCTGGAAACCGATCGTCACCGAGTGGTCGGTGCCAGGAATCTTGACTTCTTTGCCGTTGCCATCGATGAGCTTGACCTGTGGACGAACCACTTTGGCTGCACCGCGACGCTTGGGATCGATCACCACCAGGGTGGACAGACCGGTCACTTCGTCGACCTGCTTGGCGACCGTCAGACCTTCTTCGACGTTCTCGAATTTCACCTGACCGGCGAATTCGGTGATGATCGGGCGTGTCAGTGGGTCCCAGTTAGCCAGGATCGTGCCAGCCTTGATGGTCTGGTCAGCCTTGATGGACAAGATGGCACCGTAAGGCACTTTGTGGCGTTCACGCTCACGGCCATGTTCGTCGTGGATGATGATTTCACCGGAACGGGCAATCACCACCAGCTCACCTTTGCTGTTGGTCACATAACGCATCGTGGCATTGAAGCCGATGATGCCGTTGGACTTGGCTTCCACGCTGGAAGCGATGGCAGCACGCGAAGCCGCACCACCGTTGTGGAAGGTACGCATGGTCAGCTGGGTACCTGGCTCACCGATGGACTGGGCAGCGATCACACCGACGGCTTCGCCGTTGTTGACCAATCCGCCACGGCCCAGATCGCGGCCATAGCACTTGGCGCACAGACCAAAACGGGTCGCGCAAGTGAGGGCCGTACGGACTTTGACTTCGTCCACACCAGCGGCTTCGAGTTCATCGATCAGGTCTTCGTCGAGCATGGTACCCGCTGCAGCCAACACCGAACGGTTCTCGGGGTGCAACACGTCTTCTGCGGCGGTACGACCCAAAATGCGGTCACGCAGTGATTCAATCACTTCACCACCTTCAACGATGGCGCGCATCAGCGAACCATCGGAAGTGCCGCAATCGACTTCGGTCACCACCAGATCCTGGGTCACGTCCACCAGACGACGGGTCAGATAACCCGAGTTGGCAGTCTTCAAAGCCGTGTCGGCCAGACCTTTACGAGCACCGTGTGTCGAGATGAAGTACTGCAACACGTTCAGGCCTTCACGGAAGTTCGCCGTGATGGGGGTTTCAATGATGGAGCCATCAGGCTTGGCCATCAGGCCGCGCATACCGGCCAGCTGGCGAATCTGCGCAGCAGAACCACGCGCACCCGAGTCGGCCATCATGTAAATCGAGTTAAACGATTCCTGCTCGACTTCTTTGCCATGGCGGTCGATGGTCTTCTCTTTGCGGAGTTGATCCATCATCACCTTGGACACGACGTCACCGGCCTTGCCCCAGATGTCCACCACCTTGTTGTAGCGCTCACCAGCCGTCACCAGACCCGAGACGTATTGCTGCTCGATGTCCTTGACTTCCTTTTCAGCGGCTTCAATGATGGCGGGCTTTTCAGGCGGCACCAGCATGTCGTCAATGCCGATCGAGATACCGGCGCGGGTCGCCAGACGGAAACCGTTTTGCAACAGTTTGTCTGCAAACACCACGGTCTCTTTCAAACCGCACTTGCGGAAGGACGTGTTGATCAGCTTGGAGATCTCTTTCTTTTTCAGCGCCTTGTTCAGGTTGCTGAAGGGCAGGCCCTTGGGCAGGATCTCGGACAGCAAAGCACGACCGACGGTGGTTTCCACCATCGACACCGATGGAACGAATTCGCCAGTGGCTTTGTTTTTCGTCCACTCGGTCATGCGAACGTTGATCTTGGCCGTCAACTCCACAGCACCGGCGTCCAAGGCACGCTGGACTTCGCCAATGTCGGCAAAGATCAGACCCTCACCCTTGGCATTGATGCGGTCACGGGTTGTGTAGTACAGACCCAGCACCACGTCTTGCGAAGGCACGATGGATGGTTCACCCGAGGCAGGGAACAGGATGTTGTTGGAGGCCAGCATGAGCGTGCGGGCTTCCATCTGCGCTTCCACCGACAGCGGAACGTGAACCGCCATCTGGTCACCGTCGAAGTCGGCGTTGAAGGCTGCGCAAACGAGTGGGTGCAGTTGGATGGCCTTGCCTTCGATCAACAAGGGTTCAAACGCCTGGATACCCAAACGGTGCAGCGTGGGCGCACGGTTGAGCATCACGGGGTGCTCTTTGATGACCTCTTCCAGGATATCCCAGACCACGGGTGTACCGGCTTCAACTTCCTTCTTGGCCGCCTTGATGGTGGTCGCAATGCCCATCGCTTCGAGGCGGGCAAAGATGAAGGGCTTGAACAGCTCGATGGCCATCAACTTGGGCAAACCGCACTGGTGCAGTTTGAGGGTTGGGCCCACGGTAATGACGGAACGACCGGAGTAGTCCACGCGCTTGCCCAGCAAGTTCTGACGGAAACGACCGCTCTTGCCTTTGATCATGTCGGCCAGCGACTTCAGGGCGCGCTTGTTCGCGCCGGTCATGGCTTTACCACGACGTCCGTTGTCCAGCAAGCTGTCCACGGCTTCTTGCAACATGCGCTTTTCGTTGCGCGCGATGATCTCGGGGGCCTTCAGTTCGAGCAAACGGCGCAGACGGCTGTTGCGGTTGATGACGCGGCGATACAGATCATTCAGGTCGGATGTGGCGAAGCGGCCACCATCCAGTGGCACCAACGGACGCAGATCCGGTGGCAACACGGGCAGCACTTCAAGCACCATCCAGCCGGGCTTGATGCCCGACTTCTTGAAGGCTTCCAGCACTTTGAGGCGCTTGGCGTTCTTCTTGACTTTGAGCTCGGAGCCGGTCAAGTCACCACGCAGACGCTCGATTTCGCTTTCGATGTCGATGCCTTCGAGCAGCTCACGAATGCCTTCGGCACCCATCTTGGCGGTGAATTCGTCGCCGTATTCCTTGACTTTGGCGTCGTAGTCGTCTTCCGACATGATGCTGAATTTCTTCAGTGGCGTCATGCCAGGATCGGTCACCACATAGGCTTCAAAATACAGCACGCGCTCGATGTCACGCAGTGTCATGTCGAGCACCAGGCCCAGACGCGATGGCAGCGACTTCAGGAACCAGATGTGGGCGCAAGGAGCGGCCAGATCGATGTGACCCATGCGCTCGCGACGCACTTTGGTTTGCGTGACTTCAACGCCGCACTTCTCGCAGATCACACCGCGGTGCTTCAGACGTTTGTATTTGCCGCACAGGCATTCGTAGTCTTTGATGGGGCCAAAAATCTTGGCGCAAAACAGACCATCGCGCTCGGGCTTGAAGGTGCGGTAGTTGATGGTTTCCGGCTTCTTCACTTCACCGAAAGACCACGAACGGATCTTTTCGGGCGATGCCAGACCGATGCGGATGGCATCGAAATGGTCATCGGGCGTGAACTGCTTGAACAGGTCGAGTAGTGATTTCATGGTTTGAATCCTTTGCCTGTGAATTAAGAACGCTCGAGCTCAATGTCAAGGCCCAGCGAACGGATTTCCTTGACCAGCACGTTGAACGATTCGGGCATGCCCGCTTCGATGGAGTGTTCGCCCTTGACGATGCTCTCATA
>JACCDQ010178864.1_pt1 | contig 31904 bp, 60 predicted proteins | sample 7446031 | NCBI WGS metagenome assembly JACCDQ01 (sample SAMN15323442, study PRJNA562643) | freshwater metagenome | isolation source: river surface water | place: USA:Blue River Watershed | collected 2017-08-17 | reverse complement strand
CAGAATGGTTATACATTCTTCTACTCTTATAATGTAAACCAATAGAAAAGTCTGTCAATTTATTTAATCTGAGATAGATCATAATGAAAGGGATTTATTATAGCCCCCCCTTCCCCCCCAAAGGTAACTGAACTTTTTTAATTTCCAAAATTTTTGTTTGAGGTGATGATGGGAAAAATTTTTTAGGATGGGGATACCCACCATGTGCATGAGAGAGAAGTCCCCTTCATATAACATCCCCCAAGGGGGTTGAGGAGGGTGACGTTACCCCCCGTATAACATCAGGGCAGATGTAAAATTGCCAGCATACACATATGAAAAATTATGTAAAGAGTACAGCCAGCAGAAACTTAGAGTACGCATGCTTGGCAGGATTAGCGATCTCACTAATCCTAATGGTCGGTTCAGCTATTGCACCAATGAATGCAATAGACATCATGGTCAGTGATTATGAACACTATCAGTTCATCAAAGAACGATCCAGAGAAGTGTTCATGCACTCATCATTCATGACACTAATGTCATTGTTCGGACTATTCATTTCAAACAAGTAACAACTAAACCCTTGGCTGAGGGGCAATACTCAGCCACAACTATTATGTTACCATTTACTAAAACAATTGTAGTATTACCAAATGACGTGATGAAACAAAAGCGTGACATCATCTTAGGCTATTATCATGAGACTAAACAACAACTCATGGCAATACATCTATTGCATAGCAGTGAGGTCATTGGGATAGAACATGCATCTGATTATGCAAGACCAATTGCGACAAGATTCAGAGAGTATCGTCAGTGGTTAGATGATTACACACTGAGTCTACTCAAGGATGAATGTGATCTAAATGCACTTGAATCAACACTTGGTTCAGCAGAATAAAACCTTTAATCAATTAAATAAATCAATTCACAATTTAAATTAAACTAAAATGAAAACAATGAGAAATCAACACGAGTATCAATCAATGTACTTCACAGATGAATACATGATGGAAGCAGATTACGACATGGCATTAATGATGAAGAATGACTGCATCAAACAGCTAATGGCATTACGAGAGTTACAATACATAATGACACCTGATGAACACAAACGTCTCAGGTTTGTAATCAGAGAGAATCTGCGTAGTGCAGAAGCTGACATTGATTATTATGAATCACGTTGTGGCAAACCAAATGGTTCATTAGACGAACTCTTAAGCTCAGCAATTTAATCAATTAGTTAAACAATTTAAACATACACAAAAATGAAACCTTACATTATCGAAAAAGGACATTTCTCTGAAGCAGGGAATTTCATCGCATTCTCAACAGTAGGAGAGCGAATCCACATCTACAAGAGACAGATCAATAGACTGTTTCCAAATAGACAAGTCAAGTTCCCATTCTATTGCTTGGCAGAAAATAAAACATTCAATAGCACCTATGGCACAACATTCAATAGACTAACTGCTGAAGAAATAAGTCTTGAGAAATACGAGATTGTGTTCTACAGTACACTACGTGATAGGAGCTTAGAAGAGATAATTGACTTCAAGGCTAATAATCTCCAACAAGAACATGATGAGCTCAAAGCAGCACACGATAAGTTGCAGAAAGAGTATGATGCACTTGTAGCAAAAGTAGAACACTTTGATGCTGAAGGTGAAATAGGTGATTACGTCAGGATAGCTGAGAATCTCAAAGATCAGGTTGAGGAGCTACAACAAGAGAATCAGAGACTGGCAGACGCAGCTAATGAAGCACAATGGTACTATGAACATGCTCAATCAGAACGTGAGAGACTAGCATTAATCATAATGAATGCAGCGAAAGTTGTAGCAAGTTGTGATCTTGGACTATCACAAGATAAAATTAATCAATTAATCAATAACGCTTAAACAATAAAACAATGGCAAATTACCTAAAATTATTTGACAAGACATCAAAGGAGGACATACATCTTGTTCTAGTTGATGCACGCATTTGTAGAGAAGTCTACCACAAAGAACCTCATGAAGTCTATTGGGGAGCTCAAGTGTTCAATTGGTATGATACAGTTGGATTCCAACTATCAACTGGTAAGAGTATGGAAGAAGTCAGAGAATACTTCACAGCATCTGACATCTGGACAGAAGAATTACCAATGATACTACCAGTAATAGAATTCTTAGAGAATAATTACACACCACATGCATCGTGGGGCTGGTAATGTTCATCAAAATAAACCTTTTAATAAACCGAGTAAATAATTAATAACTAACAACTAAAATGGGAACAGGAGACATATCTGAACACAAATTAAAATGTCAAATTTAATCACAGCAGTTATCAACAATGGTCAATTCACTGCAAACAACAATTTCACTGGTTACACAGCTACAGGACTTAGAGTTCACATCTATGGCAGACAAATGGCTGCATTGAAGTGGGAAGAGAACGAAGATGTTACGTTCCCATTCTACTGTCTTGCAACAGAGAAAGAGATCACTCCATTCGATGCGAATGGTAAGCCAGTAGCAGAGAAGGTCAAGAGACTAACAGCAACAGCTGTCTTCATGACTGTTGATCAACTGGCAGAAGCCAAGGGTGAAGTTGTGCTAGTCGAGGCTAAGGTAACTAAGCTAATCGCTGAACGAGCAGCAGAAGCTGGTCTCAGTGAAGACACGCTGAAAGACTTGCTATCAGTAGCAGTCTAGTGCAAGTAATAAGAGAAGGGAGTTTACTCTCCCTTCTTTTTCCCTCTACGGTTCATCAGACTACAACCCGTTAGGGATTTGATGTAGTATATGAAGTATATGCTCATTAGGAAATTAGATAAAGCCTATAAAAGACATCTATATTTAACAATCAATTAATTTATAAGTACAATGAAAAATTACGTAATTAACAATGGAGGATTCACAGCAGCTGGTAACTTTACAGGATATACAGCTATGGGTGAAAGAGTGCACATTTATGCTCGTCAGATGGCAGCTAATAACTGGGAAGCTGATGAGGATGTAAAGTTTCCTTTCTATTGCTTAGCTATAGAGAAGGAGATTCAGCCATTTGATGCTAATGGTAAACCTACTGGTGAGACAGTAAAGCGTTTAACTGCTACTTCTGTATTTCTTACAGTAGATGCACTAGCTGAAGCTAAAGGTGCTACTATCTTAGTAGAAGCTAAAGTTAATAAGCTTATTGCAGAAGAAGCAGTAGCTGCTGGTCTTACTGCAGAAGCAGTTGCAGACTTATTATCTGTAGCTGTTTAGGCTTGATAAAGGGGAGAGATTAATTTCTCTTCCCTTTATACATACATGTATATTTATATATATGTAGTAAAACAGAATAATATTTGGTTAAATGTATATAATTATATATAATATTCTGTTTTAAAAAGTTTTTACGCGGAGCCAACCAAATTTTATTTGGTTTTGTATATCTTTTTGTGAAGATAAAAGTGGTGAGGTGTAGACCTTCTATGGTTTGTTTGTCGATTTGCCTAGGTTAGTAATTGGATGATGTTTTAAAATATATAGCATTAAACTAAATATACGCACACATGAGAACAATTCAATTAACTTGTAGAGAGTATTATAACTTTGTAGGTATAGTAAAGAATAAGTTTTGTTTTACATATAGAGTTAAGGGTGGTTATATTATTATAACTGCTGATGTTTGTTTGTTAGATAGTTTAGGTTTCTAAGCTGTTTTGTTTGTTACACACCTGAACATGTGTTTAAACTGTTCATATTTAATGCATCATTCTATCTTCCCAAGGGATAGCAATTGTAATAAGAACAAGCAGGGAATATATCAGAGGTACTGATGTAGGAAACCATTAGATAACACCTACCTGCTACGGGTGCTACTTATTACAATTGAATGCAGAGGGGATAAAATAGTTTTTAACCTTATAATATATAAAGACATGACTACATGTAAAATTTATCATCCTGTTGGTGGTGTGATGAACCACGATTGTAAAGCTGCTCAATACGAGTATGAATTAGTTGGCACTATAAATGCTTCATCATTAAGTGATGCATTTATGAAGTCTCAAAACTTTGATCCTATATATGAGAGTTTTAATAAACGCTCTACATCTATTGGTGATATCATTGTTATGGAAGACAGAGATCCAGCTATTGTAACAAGCACAGGATTTCAAGTTGTCACACCTCATTGGTTGACATATCTTGATTGGACAAATCATTAAGGGAGATTTATTCTCCCTTTTATTTTTAAACATTATAAATATTTTATACACATGAAAAAGTTATTATTATCTGTAGCTATTGCTACTACATTGTTTTCTTGCTCTCCAAGAGATAGAGCTGTTAAATTAGCTAATGGTTCTATTGTTAGAGCTGAAGTCACTAATGATGTACCATATAGTGTTGGTGCTAAGGTATGTATTAGAAGATTTCCTGGTCGTCCGTGGCAAATATGTAATGATGGAGAGATGTTAGACACAACTATCTCATCTATTACACATAAAGTTGGATATGTTTCATCTTATTTAGATTAATCATTTAACAGAGTGTCATTCGTGATGCTCTGTTATTTAGACATTTTAGACATTATTTTAGACATTTTTAGACATTATGAATGCAAAAGAAGAGTTTATTTATCACACAGCTGGTAAAACAGTTAAATGTGCCACTGTTATAATTGGTGATAGTTGGTGGAATGAAGATGAAGAAACAATAGTATATAATCTTCCTGTTGGTTATACACAAGAACAATATGATGCGTTTCTTCAGTCTATAGATACAGAATATGATTCTGGCTATGGTGGACAAGAACTATTTGGTACTATATGGTATACAGATGGTACATGGTCTGATAGAGGAGAATATGATGGTTCAGAATGGTGGGAATATCATATATGTCCAAGTATTCCAGAGAGTTTAATTAAATGCTAATAATATAGCATTACAGTCAGGTGGCGGAATTGGCAGACGCATGCATGGCTCAGTAGCAACGTAAAAAGAGCCTGTAATTAAGTTGCTACGTACAGGTTCGAATCCTGTTCTGACTACTAAATTATTTTACACACAATCAAAATTAAATTATCATGAACGAGAAAATCGTAAATAAAGCATTTGTAATAGGAATTACAGTGCTATTCGCATTAGCATTTGTACAATTAACATTGACAGGATTTCCATTTGCAGGCACAGGTTGTCTCATGTGTGCTGTAGCTGTTGTATTTGTAGCAAAAGCAGAAGAGAAAAGGGTTAAATAGTTTTTCATAGTGTATGTTTGAACAAAGGGCTGATGTTTTACGTCAGCTCTTTTTTATTTCATGCACATAGAACAATTACATTATGGGAGAAATAGAAAGATTAAAATTAGCAAGAGCAACATATACTGGTGGTACAGAATATTATTGTGCAGACAATGGTACATCTAAGTTTACAGTAGAAAATCCTGAAAAGTTTAGCATACCAGAACCAAGAGTTATTTATGGTGAGGTTGGTAAAGGTTGTATATTCTACAAAGGTAGATGGGCTGAAATTGTAGGTCATGCACCTTATTTAGTTAAGTGCGGTGATATAGTTAAGTTCAAGGTGAGAGATCAATCATTCAGATATAAAGTGAGGTCCAATCATTTAGAAAATATAGAAGATGGTAGCAATCACGCACTATTTGAAGCATTGGGTATGGATTCTGAAGATAAGATGACATTCTGTGATGATATTTATGGATATGAAGCAGAGTTTGGTGGATTTCCTGAATGCAAAGATGAAGACTTTGAAGCCTTGACAGAAGTTGTTAAAGCATTGCACGATAAGTGTAATAAGATTAATGTTTATTATGAGGTTTAAGTTTGGAGTAATGGGGAGAGATTATATTTCTCCTCATTTTTGTTTGTTTCACTTTTTAAAAAATAAAAATGCAAGAATTTCTATTACAACTAACATGCTTTTTACTGGGAGTAGTAACAGGTATGAGAATTCATAGCTTATTAGACAAATGAGAGCTATATTGATTGATGCGTACAACAAAGATGTAAGGGAGGTTACACTTGTTGAAGAGGCTAGTACATTGGAACAAATGTATGAGCTATTAGACTGCTCAGCTGTAGAATGCGTAGCGTTACCTGGAGGTAATGACCTTTGGGTGAATGAAGAAGGATTATTCTATCTTACAAGAGATAGTATGTTCTTTACATACAAAGACACTATGCCTATACATGGGAAAGGTTTGATTTTAGGGTTAGATCGTAACACAGGAGAATGCAAGAGCACTAAATTAACATTAGAAGATGTTACAGATAGTGTTGACTTCTATTCTATAGATGAAGTACGAGAACTAGTTAAAACAGAGTATTAATTTTTTAAATAACACACAAAATGGAGATTACATTCAATCATGAAGGCGTGAAGATTCACGATTCATTCAATTTGACAGAACAACAAGGTAATAGATTAGATTCTGTTATTATGTTCGAAACTATCGTAGCAGATAGAATTTTAGATGTGCATTACGAGGGAGTTCGTGAAGATGCACCGCGTGAAATCAAGACTAAAACTGGTGTTTTGTCTCGTTGTATGAAATATGCAACCAATGACCAAGAAGCATTTTACTTGGCTTATGCATTTGTGAACAAACACAATGCTACATTATCTGCATTAGCAGGTTATGAGGCATTCTCACGAATTTCAGACAAAGATAGTGCATTACACACAGCTTTAATTGAAGGTGCAAAAGAACACTTTGGAGATAAATTCTCTGATGAGCAATTGCAAGAGAAGCTTGAGGACATGATTGGTAGCAAAACGAGACCATTTAAGCCTATGAGAAAGCTTATTCGTCAAATAGATGCTTCTAACTATGATTATTCATTGTTTAAAGCTATGCTAGATGAGGAAGATGGTGACGCATACATTCCTGAACTTATAGAAGACATTATAGAAAATGTCAAGGGAATGAAGGAAGATTAATTTGTGTGTGTAAAAATGAGGATAAGAGAGCAGCATCAACCTAAATGTTGCTCTCATTCTCTAATTAAGCACGTTATAGTTTAATAATTAAGTTAATTAACAACAAAGAAATGGAAAAAGTTAAATATTTTATACCTGGAATTAAGGTAAAGTGCATTAATTCATATTGTAAACAAGGTGAAATTGTTACAATGACAAAATCACTTGATGAAGGTAAAGGAGTTGAGATTGAGTATGAAGATGGTGTTAGAGATGTAGCTCGCATTGGTCTTACTGATAATTATGACCTTGAGTTTGTAAATTCTAAAGATGAACTATTGCAAGAAGCAATGGAGCGTTATCCTGCAGGTTGTTCATTTACATCACTAGGAGGTACAATAATCACTGATTTCAAGCCTCTTTATCCACATTACACATTTCGTGACATTTTCATTCAATATACTCTTAGTAATGGTGAAACCAATGATGTTCATGTATATGAGGACGGTAATTGGGCTGATGTACAATTACCAAAAACTGGTATCAAGGTAGGTGATGTAATTCAGATTATATCTCAAACACAGCGTACACATACATCGTTTTGTAATGTTAGACCTGAATTAGAAGGTTTTACATATCATAATGGTTGGAATGCAGATGGTGGTAGAAAATTTACAGTACAAGACATTGTTTTCTCAAAAGATACAGGTAAATGGTTCTATCAAATTTCAGAAGACCAATGGTATGCTGATGATTCTGTTATTCTTCATAAAGCTCCTGTACCACAACCATCACAAGAAGGTGAATGGACATTTGAGGAAGTATTTCCTGAAGAAGGACAATGTAAGACTATCACACCTGAGTTAGAAGCATATTTACGCAAGACAAGAACTCCAGAAGGAGACCAATCCCAAAAAGAGAAAGCAAAAGCTATTTGCTGGAATCATAAAGGATATTGGTATGTTTCTCGTAGTTCTCAAAAGCAAGAATATTTACTTCCTTACTTAGAGAAATTTTTCACAACACAACCAAAAGAACAACCTATGGAGCCACAAGCCCAACAATTTGATTACACACCACAAGGTGGTTTTCAACTAACACTTCCTCCTGAAATTGTAGGAGCGGCGTTATCACAAGCTACACAAACTCACTTCAGAGAGTCTGAAAAGAAGTTTGAGAAGCATCGTGAAGATGTTGCTGCTTTAATAGACAAGAAGAAGCAGATGATTGAGACAGAATTGTATCAGAAGTTTGAAAAGACTATCTCATGTGATTTTGTAGAGTTCAAGACAAAAGTTGTAGAAGACTATTTGACTTCTAAGCAAGTTGTTATTGAGCTGGGACAAGAGAAAAAATATGAATTCTCTCTTGAGGACAAGCACGCAGAATTACCAAAGATGGTAACATTTCTACAGTTGTTCAAGCAAGCTATGATTGTAGGTCCGTCAGGATCAGGTAAATCAACTATGGCTAAGCAAGCAGCTGAAGTTATGGGACTACGCTATGGTGCATTCTCTTGTAATCTAGAAGCATCTAAGTCAGAGTTAGTAGGTTTTGCTAACATTGATGGCTATGTAGAGTCTTCATTCTTGGATTTCTATGAGAACGGTGGTGTATTCTTGATTGACGAGTATGATTCTATGTCTCCATCTATTGCTGTAGTGCTAAATGCTGCATTCGATAGAACTGGTATGATTGCTGTACCAAATCGTAAGGGTAAAACTATAGCCAAGAAGCACAAAGATTTCTATTGTATTCTGGCTGGTAATACCTGGGGTTCTGGTTCTGTAGAATATCAAGGGCGTGAGATGCAAGATGCTGCATTTCTAGATCGTTTCAAGATGTGTCGTATCTTTATTGATTATGATGAGAAGCTTGAGAAGAGTATTGCTGGTAAGCATTATCCATTCTTCAAGAAGATTCGTAACTATGTCAAGAAGAAGGTAGATGGTGAGAACTTCTCAACTCGTTCTATCTATGATGCTTCTGTATTGTTGGAGAATGGCTTTACACAACAAGACATTCTAACAATGATTTCAGAGCATTGGGATGAAGCATTGCGTAAGGACCTTATATCAGCTGTAGCATAATGCGTATAGTCAAAGAGAATACCAAGATTCTTCACATGTATTTTGATTCTGTTGATGATTTCTTTCAACATAGTGATGCGAAATTACTACAGGAAAAAGGTGTAAGCCATTTACCTAGTAGTAATCAGCGTCACATTAGAGAAATCGCTAAAGGAGATGATAAAAGTTGGAGATATGCAGAAGAGAAGAGCAAGGATACATTTGAGAAGACTAGATTTGATCCTACAAAGGGCAAAACAATGTGTGCAGATGCTGTCAAGAAAACTATGGCTGATAGAAGCTATAAGAAGTTGATGGCTAACGCTATGACATATCGTAGAAAACCTAAGTTTCAGGATGTAGGATCTAGACTCTCTGTCCCACGAGCTATAGCTGGTGAGGATAAATACTTTGTTAGTCTTAAAGCTGCAAGAAAACCAACAGTGAAGATTGCAATTAACATTTGTGGGAGTGCAAGTGTTAATGCAGCAGCGTTTGCAAGAGTGGCACAAACAGCTATTCCAACCATTTATGCGTTGGAACAAGCTGGTATCACCACTGAAGTTTATTATTGTGCGTTTTCTACAAGAACTCATGATGGATTTACTCACAGTCAACTATCTGTAAAAGTTAAATCAGCCCAACAACGATTCTCTTGGACATTATTTGCTCCAATATTCTGCGTTGGTAGCTATAGAGATAACATCTTTACAGCGTGGAGCAATTGTGATATAGGTACATCTAGTGGTTTAGGTTGTCCAATGAATGAATCAGATATTCAAAGTAATAATAACTTTGGATATGATTCTGTGATTGGACTAAATGCTGTAGGTCCTGTAGAGAATGTAGGTTCTATCTTTAATAAGATAAAACTAACGAAATAAGGTTCAAAAATGGTTAATTTAGAGCTCTTAGACTTTGTCTTTGAGCTCTTTTATTTTTTCACACTTTAAATTCTACAAAATGAGAATTGTTATTGAAAGATCAGGAAGATCGTTTATTACACACATGGCACATATTGCTATGGCTGGTTTGATGATTTATGGTGCACTTACACGAGAAGATCCTATTGGATATATTATATCTACTATGTGGATTATTGTGTCTTATGTACGCTATAACATGAATGTTACTTTAGAATCTGAGCTACAGCATGTGAAAATGCACATGATGGAAGGTGTACGTAAAGATTTGAAGAAGTTCTTGAAAGAGAATAAAGAGTACTTGATTAATAAAATCAAAGAGCAGGAAGAAGAATAATGAGCTATCAACCAGTTAAGTTAATCTACAACTCATACGTACCAGATGAATTACATGTTGGTATGTTGTTTGCTGTGAGTGTTACAGTTAATGAGCACTCCTACTTGCATGTTCATGAGCTTGAGAAGCTCCCACGAAATATTGAGAAATATATCGAAGAGAATGGTTATCCAGTCAAGCCCTATTTAGTTAGAGCTATAGATTCCAATCCTGATATGCCTCCACAACTTGTGGCATTTCCTAATCAACTTGCATACTATGAGCAAGACGGTCAGCTATATGATTTTACAATAGATGACATGAACTACATCAGTATGAATGATGATGGATACATTGCATTATACTTTGATGATGAAACAGACCAACCAGTATTGGAGGATAATCTTGTAGTAGTCACATCAATGGATAATGTATGGGATGAAGAGGAAGAGGAAGATTTCTCTGACTGGGATGTCACATTACAAGATGGTCTAGATGACCTATAGTACACAACAAAGTTTAATTATTAACAACAAAGTTTTAAAAAACAACAAAGTCATGAAAAAGTCAACATTAGTTACAGGATTTACAAAAGAGAATTTCAAGCAGTGGTTAGGTAAGAAACCAGTTAGTTTCTTAGCAGGTATCAATAGACCAATTGATCCAGCACAAGTCACCAAATTAGCACAGTCTATAGATGCTATTGGTGTACAGCGTACATTAGTTGTAGCAGAATTTGCATTCATTACAGGTAAAAAAGAAATGTATGTAATTGATGGACAACACTTGTACCATGCATTGATGCGTAATGGTTTAGATATCCCATATGTAACGGTAGAAATCAAGGACAAGGCTGATCTTGTAGAAAAGATTGCATTGTTGAATGCATCATCAAAGAGCTGGTGTACACAAGATTATATCACTGCATGGAGCTGTTTGAAAACAGATTATGTAAAGCTGAATGAGTACTTGAATCGTTATGATATTGAGAAAGCATTAACAGCTAGCATTCTAATGAATAATGGAACAGATGGTAGTAATACAATCAGAACCATCAAAAAAGGTGAGTTCCAAATCATTAATGAAGAAGGTAATGTTAAGATTCTTGATTATATAACTGATTTATTAAAAGTTATTCCTCGTCAGAATCGTGTACAAAACAAATATGTTTGTCGTGAGTTCTTGAGTTTTGTTAGAAGCTGCCCAGATTACAATCATGAGCGTTTCATGAATAACATCAAGAAAGTTAAAGATGATTTTAAGTTTGCTACACAGCAAGAGGGACGTTTATCAGATTTCTTTTATAAACTAAAATAATTACAATTATGTCTATTAAAACACGCGTAGGAAGAGTGGTTGAAGTTATCAACCAAAACAAAAAGAAAGGTGCAGCTGATACATATGAAGCTGTATTGTTAAAGAATGATGCAGGGGTGCATGAATTCTTATTCACAAAGGTTGAGTTAGATGTAGCATATTCTCGTGCTCGTAAGAACATTGAGGATACGTTAGAGCAAAGCTTAATCTCCAAAATTCTAGATTAATGAAGAAGGTTATTCTAATCTTAAGCACTATGGGACTGATGTCCTGTAGTGCTTATAAAATTGAGGTGCGTAATAACTACTACACTCCTATGGAAAGAACTGGTCTTATATGGAGAAAACATTGGTTTTCTTTTGAGACAGAACAAAGAGCAAGGACTTATGTAGAACAATTACGCCAGGAAGCTCGCATTCGTAGAGCAGCACGCAAGAAACATTATATTAGAATCAAATGAAAAAACACATTGTAGAAGTTACTATAATCATAATGATTTTATTTATGATTTTCTGGGCTTATTTGAAGTTTACAGTAACAGAAGAAGTTAAAGTTGAACCGTATCAACCTTATCAACCATTTGCTATTGTTGTAGAAGAAACAGATTGGGATGGTTACAAAGAGGTCACTAAAATTGTAAGAAAATGAGAAGAAATCGAATTAAAGAACATCTCACAAATTGTGTGCACTGCGGACATCATCATGATCCACAACCTATTATAGAACAATATGATGCTCATGGAAAAACATCCATGAGTTATTATTGTGACAGTTGTAACAAATACAATCGCGTTAAACAAACCAAAGAAGGATTGATTAGTTTCAATAGAATTGTAAAGGTAGGAGTGGGTAAGAATAACATGATCCGTGAGCACAGAATGGAGTGTGCATATTGTCAACATCCGATGGAAAAACAAGACTTTCAGTTTCTATTGAAGAAAAGAAATGTTCGCAGAACTGTATGTTCTAAATGTCATAAGCCATTAATAGCTAGACGAACATCTCTTGGATTCTATAGTACGACAAAAGCAGAGTACAAAAAACCATCAGTTAAATCAAAAGAATTATGTCAGAAGTAGAAAAAGCTGAGGAGCTAATGAATACCTTCTTTGAGCTTGCATATGATGCAGCTCAACTTGCACAGGATCAGTATGATGAAGCACACGATCCTGCTGGTTTTTTATTTTGGCACAGAGTTAAAATTTATATTAGAAATCATGAAAAAAGATAGATATCAACCAAGGGTTGAAACACCAGAAGAAGTTCGTATTATTGTGTCTGCTTATAGACATATTGAACAAGAACTAGAAAAAGAGTATATTCGCGATAAGCAACGATACTTAGAGAAATGGGGCTTACGTTCTATTAAAACTAGCACACCTAAAACAGCATTAGAATCATGGCAATGTTAAGATATTCTCCACTGATATTATGTGGAATGATAATTGGTTTAGCTTGGGTTTTGTCAAATAACAAAACTCAAAAAGAAACTGAAGCACCTGTTGTTTCTAAATGTGATAGTTTAGTTTTGGCTAATGATTCTTTGTCTAGAAGATTGGAAGTAGCAAACAGACGTTTACAACAATATAAAATAGGCTTATGGTTCTTACGTGATAAGAACAGACAAGCTTATGATTATGTGATTAATGCTGGTAATCTAAACTTTCAAAACGAATGGCAATAGTAATAGCAATTGTTCTACTCATCTCTGGGCTTATAGCCTGGAGATGGGTTGTAGGCATAGTCTACATGCATGAGAATCATCCTGATTATAAGGGTGAAGATTTATTTGGTGAAGATAAACAACAAAATGATGTTAAATAAACTAATTGTAGTAGCACTACTTTGCGCATCTTGTGAAGCACAAGAGCCACCAAAACCAATAAGCGTAGAGAAGCTTACGAAGTCTTATTCAATTAACCATCAACCACATACAGGGGTATTTAATCCGCAGTATTTACCAAACTTGAAGTACAATGGGAAATAAACAAACGGCAGTAGAATGGATTGAATCAAAATTAAATTCAGTCAAACCAACAGATTTTTGTTCATTACAAGATGTAAAAGATTGGGTTAAAGAAGCCAAACAAATGGAGAAAGAACAAGAGCAATTAGCTAAAAAAGAAAGTTACAACGAAGGTTGGTTAGAGGCTACACAATATATTTTAAAAAAATATAAAGAACAAGAGGATGGAAATTTATAACTTTGTATTCCACTACAATCATTATGATGATCTGTGGTATGCCATCCATAGGGATAGGTGGACAGATTATTGGAATGGTGAAAGAGAGAATAAAGATGGAAAGCCCATCTATTTCTCCACAAGAATGAAAGATTTAGTATATCTAATACAAGAAGATGCAGGTATTAATTTATGACATCGAGACTATGCAGGAGTTCTTCCTGATGAATGTCTGCGAACCTGAAACAAAAGAATGTCACGAGTTTATGGTTAGCAAATGGCATAATAATCTTGATGCAATGGTTAAGTTCATTGATGATCACAGAGATTTCTATTTTGTTGGCTACAATAACTTACGATTTGACTCACAAGTTGTAGAATGGATTCTTCGTAACTACGATAACTGGCACCACAAGGACAATCTAGAGATTGCTGCTATGATTGCCCAGAAAGCACAAGATGTTATCCATGATGCAAACTTTGAGGTGTTTCCTGAATACAGAGAACAAGATTTGTCATTCAAACAAATAGATCTTTTCAAGGTAAATCACTACGATAATAAGAATCGTATGGTTTCCTTGAAGAGACTAGAGTTTGAGATGGATCTTGAGAACATCGAAGAGATGCCTATTCACCATAGTAAGGTGAATATGACTCAGGAAGAAATCGAGATCACTCGTGACTATTGCAAGAATGACGTGTTTGCTACTTATGAATTCTATAAGATAACTACAGGTCAATGTGATCATCCATTATACAAAGGAAACGATCAGCTACAATTGAGACAGGATATACAAGAAGAGTTTGGTATTCCTTGTCTTAACTATTCTGATAGTAAGATTGGTGATGAGATGATTAAGAAATACTATTGCCAAGAGAAGAAAATACAATACACAGACTTACCCAAGAAAGGTTTCTTCAGAAAAGAAATCAAGGTGAAGAACTGTATTGCTCCATATGTTACATTTAAAACTACACAGCTACAAACATTCCTAAAGAAAATGAAAGGAACTACGCTGGGACTGCAAGATGATTTTAAAGAGCATATAGATTTCTATGGTAATACTTACTCGTTTATGAAAGGTGGTTTGCACACAGAAAACAAACCAGAAATATTTGAAGCAAATGAAGAATATGAGATTATTGATTGGGATGTTTCTAGTTACTATCCTGCTATCATTATCAATAATGGTAAGTATCCCGCTCATCTTGGTAAGGAGTTTCTTGAAGGTTATAAACAAATGTTTAATAAGCGTTTGGAACTCAAACCGCAAGCGAAGAAGGATAGAAAGATAGCTGGTATTGTAGGAGCACTGAAGTTAGCTGTAAACTCTGTCTATGGTAAAAGTTCTGATATGCAGAGCTGGATCTATGACAGACAACTAACTATGTTCACTACTATAACTGGTGAATTGTCTTTGATGATGCTTATAGAAGCATATGAGTTAGCTGGCATACATGCTATATCTGCTAATACAGATGGTGTAACAATTAGAATTAAGAAAACCGACATACCAAAAATGCATGAGATTAATGCTTGGTGGTCACAACTAACAAAATATGAACTCGAGAGAACTGACTATAAAAGAATTATCTTCTCAACGGTCAATGACTATTTGGCGATTAAAACTGATGGAGGAATCAAAAAGAAAGGAGATTTCCTTACTGATTTTGAGTTGCATAAGAACAAGTCTGCTCGTATCGTGCCTCTTGCTCTTGAACAATTCTTCATCAATGGTACGCCAGTTTCTGATACTATTAACAGTCACAGAAACGTTTATGATTTTTCTATGCGTCAAAGAGCTAATCGAGACTTCCATTTTGAAGGCAAGTCTGAAAAGGGAACTACAATCTATAACAAACTTATTAGGTTTTATGTTTCCAGAGTAGGAGAGAAGCTCCTAAAAGTAAAGAATGCAGATTCTACATCTGGTGCACCACCAGTCTCACAAGTGGAGGCAGGTGAATGGGTAATGACCGTATGTAATAAACTATCTAAAGATCATCCTATGGATAACATCAATAGAGAGTATTATATAGAACGTGCACAGAAGATGGTAGATAAAATCTTGCTCGGAGGTAGAAAGCCTATCTTCGTAGATCCAAATCAATTAAGTTTATTTTAATGGCAGGAACAGAGAAACAACGCGAAGAGATCAACAGGAAGTTGGTCTCTATGCAAATGGAGATGATAGGTCTCACGTATGAAGATGCTATGAATACACCAGAGTTCTGGCGTGTCTATACATTAACTACAGAACAGAATGAACAGTGGCGTAAGAAAGCTTTGTTATTAATCAAGAAGACATTCAAGATTAATTCAACTAAAGCGCGTTCTATTATGGATTTCTTTGAGTTAACTTTAGGATTAAGAGTTTATGATCCTATACAACAAGAAGATACAGTGTTCATATCATCAAAAAAGCTTACATTCTGGCAAAAAATCAAAAACTTTTTTAAATCATGGCAGTAACTTCAACAAAAACAGCTCCTAGTGAATACATGTATGTAGTCAAAGAGCTTAAAGATGGTAAAGAAAGGTTTAGATTACACATGACTGGTGTATCTGCAAAGAGATATAAAACAGAGCGTGAAGCTGCACTAGCAGCAGACATGCAACTCCTCAAACAAGGAAAAGAACCTGTTAATATCTTAAAGCGTAAATGATACCCAAAAGGGTATAAAGTTGCACTATAGTGAAACTTTTATATCTAAAAGGGTATAAAAAAAGCCTCACAGAGATGTGGGGCTTTTCTTTTACACTTCCTTATCAAGTACCAAAGGCTTTACATGCTTTCGTTCAGAACGAATGATTGTAGACTTTGAGAACTTAGAGAGTGTAGCTCCTAATGAAGAGCAAATTAGCATAATAGCGATTAATAGATGTATCATAGTGTATATTATTTCAACAAAGATATGTCAGATAATTGTATTATCCTAATAATAATTGCATTTTACCAAGAACTTGATAAAAGTTCTTTATTTATTCACATTTTAACACAAACACAATTATGGGAGCATCAACCGCAATAGCAATTGCAACAATGGCAGCAGTAAATTCTGCAAACAATCATCATCACCACCATCAACCCAGTGCTGATGAGAACGCACAAGCATTAGCTGTAGGATTAGCATTGGTTGCATTACCAATACTATGGATTCTATTTACATCTATTAGACAACTGTTTAAAAGAGATAAATACTATAACTTCTTTGACGAAAATGATTTTGCACTAATTTCATTAGCTGTACTTGGAGGATTCGGACTATTCATAGCACTTGTAGAAGTAATTTACACATTAATTAAATAATACCTTGGCAGATATCGCAATGTGTATGGACATGCAATGTCCTATGAAGTTTAGCTGTTATAGACACACAGCACCATGGAATCCGTTTAGACAAACCATCTTATCGGAATCACCTCGTGAAGAGGGTAAGTTTTATTGTAGTGAGTTCTGGGATAACACAGGAAGAACATTAGATGTTAAATTTAAAGAATATCAAACAGATGGCACAGTTCACAAAACACTCCCTAGAAAGAAGGAGAGCAAGAAGAAAGAAGCAAGCAAGTAGAAACATGCAAACAGGTGATCAAGCTATTCAAAATGCTCTGGAAAAAGGCTACATCACCCAAGAACAAGTGAAGGAGTATTATCAAATGAAAAAGAAGAAAGAAGCTGACAAACAGAAGCTTAAAAAAGATCTTAAGTTCAAGCGTCCAGCTAGAATATTCACAGGTTTAAACACAAATTCAATGTAACATGAATGCACAAATCAAACAATCAATAGAGAATATATTAATGTATTCTTTAATAGAAGAACGCAATAGTTTAGAAGAGTTAATCTTCACAAATTTTGATGTAGATGTATCTAAATGGTCAGATGAACGCTTGTACAATTATTGTATAAATAAGGGCATAGACCACATATGGACAGATTTTCACAACTTAACTTTATTACTAAAATAATGTATTTAGAAGAAGATTTTGAACACGCAGCAGCCAAAGATTTCGTATATTTGTTAGCTGATCAGATGCTAGATGAGCATCTACCAAAGATTGAAGTTGTAGACAAAGATAAAGTATTTAAAGATGAAGATAGACATAAGCGTAGAACAGTTCGAAGATATGATTTCAAAGGGATATACGATGGACATGGTATTCCTGCTGATGATGATACACGAACAGTATGATGTCAAATTAATATCTGAAGACAATCCTAAATTACAAATCTTATGTCAATCTATTCATAGAAAAGGATTGATTACAGCAGAGTATAGAATAACAGAAACAGGAACCAAGCTGCTAGAATATCTGAAAGCTAAAACTCGACAGAAGTTCGTGAAGCCTAAGATTTCAGCACAAGAGTTTGATGACTGGTGGGAAGCTTATCCTGGAACTGATTCCTTCGAGCATGCAGGAAGAAAGTTTCAGGGAAGCCGCTCCCTACGTTCTGGTAAGGAAGACTGTAGAGTTAAATTTAATGTCATCTTATCAGAGAAAGAGTATACAGCACAAGAATTGATAGATGCAATGAAACATGATGTTCTATTGAAGAAAGAAGCATCTGTTAAAGAGGGAAGAAATAAACTATCGTTTATGCAGAACTCTTTAACATATCTTAATCAAAGAAGTTATGAACCATTCATTGAATTGATTAGAGCTGGAGTAGAAGTTAAACAATCAACTAAACCCGTAGGAGGAACGGATATATAATGGAAGCAAAAAGAAGAGCTGATGAATTATTATGGTATACTGAGCAGTATGGCTATGATAAAAGAACATCTATAGACATGGTATTATTTGCTGTGGATAAGATTATTAATTATGGAAACATAGATCGTACAGAAGAAAGTTTCTATTGTGATGTTATGGATCAATTAGAAAGGATGAGACCATGAGTTTTCAAGATCTAAAAGTAGCAGTTGAAGAGGGTTTACTAGGTAAGAACGGTGGTATACCGATGGGGTTTGATAGACTGAATAGATACATTGGTATCCGTAAGTCTATGTATACTCTTGTAGGTGGACTAACAGGTTCTGGTAAAACTTCATTCATTGATGATGCGTATGTACTAAATCCATTTGATTGGTCTATTAGCCCAGAGGGACAAACGTCTGGGATTAATCTAAAGATTATCTATAGATCAATGGAGCGTAGTAGAACCTACAAGTATGCTAAATGGATTAGTCGTAAGATCTTTCTAGATCACGGTGTGATTATTCCTGTAGGCAAAATGCTAGGTTGGACTGAAAAGATGAGTCATGATGAACATGATTTGTTCTTACAGTATGAAGAGTATGGTGAGTTGATGAAAGAAAAGATTACTATCATCGATGGACCAGAGAACGCTGTAGGTATAGCAAAAGAGCTGAAAGAATATGCTTTAGAACGTGGTGAAATTGTTCAGATGGATAAGTGGAATAAGAAGTATATTCCTAATGATCCTAATGAAATAACTCTTGTAGTGATTGATCACATTGGTTTGCTCAAGCTTACTAAGGATCATCCATCAAAGAAAGCATCTATAGATAAGATGTCTGATGAGCTACGTTATGCTCGTGACTTCTATGGATATAGTCCTGTTGTTGTGAGTCAATTCAATCGTGACATTGCTAATCCTATGCGTATTAAGAATGGTGATGTAGAACCTCAATTGGAGGATTTTGCAGATAGTTCAGCAACTCAGAATGATGCTGATGTTGTGTTGGCACTATTCGATCCTATGCGTTACAAAGTTGAAGATCCAAGTGGATATCAACTAGATAGACTAAAGGATGAATATGGTGCAAAGTATTATCGTTCTCTAAGACTAATTAAGAATAGTTTTGGTGAGGATGATGTACGAATAGGCTTAGGCTTTCTTGGTCAGATTGGTATGTTCAAAGAACTACCGAGAAGAAAAGATATGACTGAGTCTGATTATGAATCAGTAGTAAATAAAACATTTTTCTTACAACATGGGAGATATTAGAGATCAATTACAGCTAGAAGCTACAGAAGCATATCTATCTGGTAATCCCAAGACTTGCTTTAATATTAGTGTTAGGTTTGGTAAGACCAGACTTGGCATTATGATTATGCAAGCTTTGAAAGTAAAGCGTGTTCTTATTCTATATCCTGAAGTAAATATTAAAAAAGCTTGGGAGGATGAGTTTGAGAAAATGGGATGGAAACCTGAAGAGGTTGTCTATTCTACATACATATCACTAATTAAACAGAGTGATGAAGTGTATGACTTTATAGTTGGTGACGAGATACACAAGGCATCAGAGAATGCATTGTTCAATCTAGATAACCTGTTACATAGCAATAGAAGATTCTTGGGTTTGTCTGGTACATACTCAGATAAAACAAAGTATGAGCTATGGGAGTATTGTAGATTGAGAATTAGTCATGAATACAATACAGAAGCAGCTATCGAGGATAACATCGTAGCTAACTATGAAGTAAATGTAGTTACATTTAATGTAGATGCACACAATCAGTATCTCAAGAAAACAAAGACTAAACAGTGGATGACCACAGAGGTAAAAGAGCTTGCTTATTTGACCAAAGTGCTAGACACTGCTAAAGCTAGTGGTAGAGATATGAAGTTCCCTGCATTAAATAGGATGCGATTCATTAATAAACTACCATCTCTTAAGAGGAATACACAAATCTTAATGCATCATTTAAAAGATAAGCGTTATCTATTATATGGAGCAGATACAGATTTTGTAGATGGGTTGGGAATTCCTACACATCATTCCAAGAATATCAAGGAAGACAATCTTAAGAAGTTTCAAGATGGTGAGATTAATCAACTTGGTTTAGTACAACTTGCTTCACAAGGAGTAACTTTCAAAAATTTAGACACAGTTATAATCACAAATATTAACTCTAATTCAGAAAATTTATTCCAAAAGTTAGGTCGTACTTTACTTCAAGAAGCATCCAAAGTCTCTCAAATATACATCCTTTGCACAGAAGAAGAGTTCCAAAAAAAGTGGCTTTTCAAAGCGTTACAGGACATTCCGAGAGAAAAAATTACATTCAAGAACTTTAATTATTGAAATTAATTTCGTAAATTAGATGTATTAAATAACAACAAAATAACTAAATATGAGCTCAAAGTTAATCGGGGTTGTAGGGCCTACAGGAACGGGAAAATCCACATCCATCAAGCACCTAGATCCAAAGGAAACGTACATCATCAACGTTGCAAAGAAAGAATTACCTTTCAAAGGTTCTGAAAAACTGTACAACACAGAGAATAAGAACTATGCAGAATTAGATGACGCAGTTGATATCTCACGTAGATTACGTGCTATATCAGACAAAGCACCGCACATTAAGAACATCGTGATTGAGGATTCAAACTACATCATGGGTTTCAATATGGTTGCACGTGCTACAGAGAAAGGTTACGAAAAGTTTACAATTATGGCGAGAGACATGGTAGATTTATTCCGTGAAGCTCGTAACTTGCGTGACGATTTGAAAGTGTTCTACTTTACACATCCAGAAACTGTTGAAGATGGTGGTGAGATTGTAGGATACAAAATCAAAACTGCTGGTAAGTTGATTGACAATCAAATTGTATTAGAGGGATTGCTAACAATCTGTTTATATACAAATGTTGAGGAGTTGAAAGATGGTACTGTTACATATAGCTTTGTAACAAATCGCTATAGAAAGTATCCAGCAAAGAGTCCTGATGGAATGTTTCCTGAAATCATGATTCCTAACAATTTGCAAGAAGTTGCAAACATTATTGACGAGTATTATAAATAAGTTAAACAATAAAAACAAAAACAAAGTTATGGCTATTACAGGTTCAAAAAGAGAGTCTTTAGAGACAAAAGAGTTTGCTAAGAAAGTAGGTTTATTCGAGGCAAAGGTTATTGCAATCAATCCTGATGCAGAATGGTACAACGATGAGTTGGGTATGCAATTGAAAGAAGATAGTAAAGCTACTGTCTATCTAGGAGTGACTGATGAGGGAGTTAAAACTCTACGTGTTGATGTATGGTTACAAGACATCAAGACTAATGACAAATTCAAAGTTGTGTTCTATCTAAAAGACAAAGCTGTTATCAGTAAGTCTGGTAAGACACAGTTTATCACAGACCAATGTTCTACAACTTATGCAGAAAGTGAAGATTATTTACCAACTTGGTTTACAAAGCGTGAATATCACGTGTGTAGAGAAGGAGAAGCTGAATTATGTTCTTTCTTGGCAACATGGACTAACATCAACTTCTATGAAGACTCTGAAGCTCAAATATTATTAGAGTGGAAAGACTTGATGAAGGGAAATGTTTCTGAATTGCGTGATCAGATTGATGAATGCACTAAAGAAACAGTTGTAGCAATGGCTACAGTTAAGACTGTTGAGACAGCAGATGGTGTTAAAGAATATCAATCTGTATTTAACAAGGCATTCATGCCAGGTTATGGATTGCGTCAAATCAGACAGATTAATGTAGATAAAATGTACATTGATCGCATTACTAGAAAACCATCTAAAGAATTGAAGATGTATGACAGATTCATTCTTAAGATTGCAGGAGAATATGGTTGCAAAGAATTCTATACATTCAATGAATTGAAAGAATACAATGCAGCTGATAATTTCGTAGCATCTGATAAAGTTATTTCAGATGATGGAGATGATTTTTAAATCAAGCGTTTATACACTGACAGCAGAGCCCATTCTATTTTAGTTTGGGCTCTCTTTTTCTTAAACCAAACAAAGTTATGATAAAAGGAGAAAAAAGAGTCAGTTTATCAAAGGAGGCTATACTTAGTAAGATAACACCATATGACATATTCAGGTATTATATGCCTAATACTAAATGGAGTTTGAATGTTACAACACATTCACCGTTCAGACAAGATAAGAGACCATCGTTTGTTATAGGTAACAGAGATAGTACAATTCTTTTCATAGATTTCGCAGATTCTACGAAGAAAGGTGATTGCTTTAAGTTTGTACAGCTATTGTATAATATTCCTTTGTCAGAAGCAATGAGACTCATCGATAGAGATTTCGGTCTTGGTATTGTACACAAGACAAATGTAGGAGAGTATCAACGTATTATTTCTGAATACAAAGCTCCAGAGATTATTGTAGAAAAGAAATATGCCAAGATACAGGTAGTAACCAGGAACTTTACAAACGCAGAGTTAGAATATTGGAATCAATATCATCAGGATATAGATGATTTGAGAGCCAATAATGTTTATGCTGTTAAGAAAGTATATCTTAATAGAGAACAAGTAATTCTGCGAGAGAAAGAGATGGTGTTTGGCTATCTATACGGTGATAGATGGAAGATCTATAAACCATATGCAGATAAACAGTTCAAATGGGTACCGAATAACGTACCTATCACTGCTATGGATGGACTAGAAAACATCAAAGACTGTAAGGTAGCATTCATTAACAAGTCAAAGAAGGATTACATGGTGATGAAGAAGTTGTTTCCATGTAGTTGTGCAGTTCAGAATGAGGGTATAGGATGTTTCTCTGATGAGAATGTCCAATATCTAAAAGATAACTCTAGATTCCAAGTGCTATCGTTTGATGCAGATGGACCAGGAGTGAAGAATTCTAAGCTGATTACAAAGAAATTTGGATTTGACTATTGTAATGTACCTAGAAAGTATTTAATAGAAGGTATCAAGGATTGGGCTGACTTAGCAAAAGCCCATGGTATGGAACCAATAGAACAGTATTTACAAAAGAGAAAATTAATTTAAAATTATGGGAAGATATTATTCAGGAGATATAGAAGGTAAGTTTTGGTTTGCAGTGCAAAGCTCTACAGTAGGAGAACGTTTTGGATGTGTAGAACAAGATCCAGGTACAATTGACTATTACATTGGTGAAGAGGATAAAGATCAAATCATCGATGAGCTCAAAGCAATTGAAGAAAAGCTTGGAGATGAATTAAAGAAGTTTCATGATTTCTTTAATAAGCACGGTAGTTACAATGACCAGAAGCTTATAGAAGCAGGACTAGATATTAGTTTACTACAAGACTATGCAGACTATGGTTTTGGTCAGAAGTTATTGAAGTGTGTAGAAGAAAATGGTGAATGTAATTTTACAGCAGAATTATAATGGATTTTGAAAAGTTTAAAGACAAGCTCCACGAGAGCTGGCATGAGAAACTTCGACCATTTATAGAGAGCGAAGAATGTGATAAGATTTATGCATTCTTGAAGTCAGAGAGTAAGAGGGGCAAGATGATTGTCCCTCAATCTCATGACGTGTGGAGATGTTTCAAAGAAACTCCACTGCCTGAAGTAAAGGTAGTTATTGTAGGTATGTGTCCATATCATACAATGACTAGAAAGGGAGAAGTTATTGCAGATGGATTGTTGATGGGTTGTAGTTATACTAACTATATGCAGCCTACACTTGATCAATTCTATGGAGGTATAGAAAGAGAACTATATCAGGGATTAGCTTTAGATAGAAAGAAGAATCCTGATGTGTCCTATCTAGCACACCAAGGCGTGTTGATGTTTAACGCAGCCCTAACTACAGAATTGAACAAGGCTGGTGCTCACCAAGAGTTGTGGGAACCATTTGTTAAATACCTATTTGAGAATGTATTTCAGTTCTCTGGAATACCATTTGTATTCTTGGGTAAAGATGCAGGTAAGACAGCTAAATATCTTACAGGTTTTGATTGGCAGTTTCCTGTTAGTCATCCAGCCTCCGCATCATACAAGAATGCAGAATGGGATACAGAAGGTACATTTGGTAAGGTGAATACACTAATTAAACAAAGTAACGGTTTTGAAATAGACTGGTTAGAAAAAATAGAGATATGACAAAGTTTAAAGAATTTGATTTCTACTCAGATGAGAAGAAAACTATATGGTATCGCGTGCATTTTACAGTGAGAGCTGAAACAGAAGAAGAAGCTATGCATATTGCTAAAGAAATGTTTGATAAACAAGACTACGGTGATGCAGATTATGAACAACTAACAGACACTGTAGAAGATATGTCTATTGGTGATAACGGTATGGAAACTAGAGAATTGTTTAAATACCCAAATGGTGATTATGTTAAGAACAATTTAGACTTAAAATGGTAATGAAGAAATACGAAGTACATGTGCAAAATACTAAAAGCGGACCGTTAGAACACGATTACGATTTAGTAGAAAGAGAAGGAGTAATAATGTTATCTCATTCTAACAATACATCATGGAGTGAGCATGCTAGAGGTCAAATGGTAGCAAGTTTAATAGATGATGGTAATGAAATCATTATTACATTAGATGATAAAAAGAAGCCTATTAAGTTAGACTATAAGCAAGCAGCAGAATTACATATGCTACTTCTTGCTAATTCAAGTAGTGAATATGTCACTCAAATTAGAGAAAGTACAACTGTTATGTCTTACACTGGTTTAGGTGTATAGTTTGTAACAAATTTTGCCTAAATTTGTTACAGATAATTAATAACTATGGCAAAGCGTGTAACAACTCCTAAGACTAGAAACTCTGGAACAATGACAGAATCAGCGTTCTGGAGTTTCATTAGGAGTGCTTTAAGACAGAAATCTAGATGGTGGAAACCTATAACAGAATGTAAAGCGAAAGCTAAGCGTGTGTATAAAGGTTGTAACAAAAGACAGAAGTTTGAATACCAGTGTAACCAATGTAAAGGTTGGTTTCCAGAGAAGAAAATAAATGTAGACCACATTGTGCCAGCAGGTACACTAACTTGTGCTCAAGATCTTCCAGCTTTTGTAGAACGATTGTTCTGCGAAGTGGATAATCTACAAGTGTTGTGTGAACCCTGTCACGATATTAAAACCCAAAATGAAAATGGACGGAGAAAAAGAAGTCGCAAGAATCTCGATAAATAAGACACAGTCTTTCACAGAGATTTGGTATGAAGGAAGTGTAACTTTCGAAGGAAAGGAACACAGTTTCTGGCTTGTAGATCCTAGAGGAAAGGATCCAGAAGGTAGAGAGTATGGTATAGAGGTGAGATGGTGGTTCAAACAAGTGCCACGTGAGGTGCGAGCAATGCACGATACAATTGTAGAAGCTTATAAAGAAATGAAAGATGATAACAAGAAGTGAGAAAGAGTATAGAGCTGTCCAGATGGATAGCTCTTCTAGTCTAAAGGAGTTTTCTGTAGACAGAAAGAAATATCACAAGAAGTATATTCTTGGTGAGAAGGTAGAAGATGATGAGAACAAAGCTGCTGTTATGGGCAGAGTTGTAGAAACATTGTTGTTAGAGCCAGAATTGTTTGAGAGCAGATTCCACATGTCTACTTGTGAAGGTGCACCAACAGGATTAATGAATGATTTTGTAGAGGCGTTATACAAAAGAACTGTAGAGGCTACAGATGTATTTGGTAAAGTTGCCAGGTCGTTTGAAGACATCTCTAAAGATGCTTATGTAGATTCAGGATTCAAAATCAAATATGAGGCTGTAATGAACAAGTTTATTGGTTCTGAGGCTGAGACATATTATGATGAGATAAGAGTTGTCAGAGCTAAAGGATTAACTGTTGTAACAGCTAATGACATGAACAACGCTGAGCGTATTGTTAATGAGCTTAGAAACAACTTTGTCACTAAGGATATTGTCAATCAAAACAAGAGCTCTCGTTATGATGTATACAATCAGTATCAGATAGAAGGATTTAATCTTATGGGTTTAGAGTGTAAAGGCATGATGGATAAGATTATTGTAGATCACCAAGAGAAAACTTTACAAATCTACGATCTGAAATGTACTTGGTCTGTTGAAAATTTCTACGAAGAATATTATCTTTATAGAAGAGCTTACATTCAGGCATATGTATATTGGGTAGCAGGATTAGATATTGTAAAACATCTTGAACTAAGTGGTTATACAGTATTAGCTCCTAAATTTATTGTTTGCGATAGTACAAACTATATGAACCCACTCATCTATACATTAAACACAGAAGATCTAGAAGAGGCTGTAATGGGATTCACGCATAAGGGTAGAACATATCCAGGTGTGGCACAGATTATAGCAGATTTAATTTGGGCTAAAAAGACAGACACATGGAATATTTCCAAGAGTCGTTATGAATTAGGAGGAGTTGTAAACATTAAACAGTAATAGTAATGGAAGTTAAGAAGACAATCACTAGTATTTTCATGGTTCCAACATTGAAGATTGACAGAGATAAACTTAAAGAGAATGGTTTTATAAATGGTTATTCCATAGACAAAAGAAGAGATGCACAATATAATGAGTGCATCTATCTTCTTTTCAAACCAGAGAATCTTGATAAGTTTAGATCATTCCTAGAAGGAGAATACGAAAGAACCAAAAGTGTAATAGATGATTATGATTATGAGGATGGGTATGTGGTTGTAGTGTATAAACTTGATACTAAATGGAGAAGAGATTTTGCCAGTGTTAGAAAGGGTTCGTACTCACAAACTTCTGAAAAATTCCAAGCTATGTTTCCAAAGAACATCAAGATTATTAGATATGGTATGACTGTTGAAAAAACATCTATTCAATATAGAATATTCAACAAGACATCTGATCTTCGAGACTATTGGGAAGATAGACTAGATGTATCTTTTACAGATGACATGGAATTGTGGGATGGCTTTATTATAGAGAATGAAACATTAGATTTAGAAAAATTAAAACAAGAAGAAACAGTATGAAAAGTAAAGAAATCTTAGATGCAAATCCGAAGGTAGCATCTTTAATCCACGATTATTATTTGAACAGAATGCTAGATGCATTAGAAGATGAAACTCTTCCTGCAGAGTTCAAAGAGTTTGCAAGAGAGAAAGGACTTCCTTTTGAAAACATCGTAGCAATGATGGAAGTTAATCCAAGACAATTGATAGACTTCTTTGATGATGAGGATATCTACATCAATGTTACACGTTATGTAGCATCGATAGATGGTAAGCCACATTGTATCCTAGATCACAACTCTACAGTTAAGTCAAAGAATGTATTTGATACCAGAAAAGAGGCTGAAATGGAGGGTGTAATTCTAGCTATTGAGTTGCTAGAAAAGAAACTAAATTCGTTAGAGGAAACTAACCAAGATAGTTAATAACAATTTTAAAATTTACTTGTTAATTGAGAGGGTTTGTGATAATTTGCAAACCCTTTCTTTTAAAATTTAAACATAAAAAACATATGGACTTAGGCTTAGAAGCTTTATCAAAAATTACTACTTTTAGTAAGTATGCCAAGTATATTCCTAGCAAGCAGCGAAGAGAAACTTGGGATGAAATTGTCAATCGTTATGAGGACATGATGATTGCGAAATACCCACTGATGACGCAAGCAATTGTGGAAACAGCAAAGATGATTCGTGAGAAAAAGATCTTACCATCTATGCGTGCTCTACAGTTTGCTGGTCCAGCAGCAGAGGTGAACAATGCACGAATCTATAACTGTTGTTACCTTCCTATCGATAGTATCCATAGCTTTTCAGAGTCTATGTTTCTATTATTAGGTGGTACAGGTGTAGGTTATTCAGTACAAACACATCACGTTAATCAATTACCAGAGATCAAGCGTCCTACAAAGTCTCGCAATTACTTAATTGAGGATTCTATTATGGGATGGGCTGATGCTGTTAAGATGTTAATGAAAGCTTATTTAGCTGGAGGAACAATGCCTAAGTTTGACTTCCGTGCTATTCGTGAGAAAGGTGCTACGTTGGTGACAGCAGGTGGTAAAGCACCAGGTCCTGAGCCATTAAAGCTATGCCTAGCACACGTTCAAGCTATCCTTGATAGAAAGCATGATGGAGAGAAATTAACGAGCTTAGAATGCCACGATATCATGTGTCATATTGCTAACTCTGTATTAGCTGGTGGTATCCGTAGAAGTGCTATGATCTGCTTGTTTGATCATGACGATGAGTCTATGATTACATCTAAGTATGGTAACTGGTGGGAAACTAATGAGCAACGTGGTCGTGCTAACAACTCTGCTGTATTAAAGCGTGGAGAGATTAGTGAAGAACAATTCAAAGCTCTATGGAAACGTGTAGAAGCATCAGGATCAGGAGAACCAGGATTGTATTGGACTAACAACTTAGACTGGGGAACTAACCCATGTTGTGAGATTGCTCTACGTCCTTATCAGTTCTGTAACTTGTGTGAGGTGAATGTATCTGATGTTGTAGACCAAGAAGATTTGAATGCTCGTGTAGCAGCAGCTGCTTTCTTTGGTACTCTACAAGCTGGATTCTTTGACTTTCATTACTTACGTCCTATCTGGGCTAAGACTACACAAAAAGATGCTCTATTGGGTATTGGTATGACAGGTATCGGTAGTGGAGAAATCTTGAAGTATGACTTGGAGATTGCTGCTGATGTAGCAAAGTCTGTAAATCAAATGATCTCTGCTAAGATTGGTACAAACGAGGCAGCTCGTATCAATTGTATTAAACCTTCAGGTACTACCAGTCTTGTGTTAGGAACAGCTTCTGGTATCCATGCTTGGCATAATGATTTCTATTTACGTACAATGCGATTCAACAAAAATGAAGATATTGCTGTATATTTGATGGAGAATCATCCAGAGTTATGTGAAGATGATGTGTTACGTCCTAATGATACAGTTTGTGTACGTATTCCAGTGAAGGCACCAGAAGGATCTATCTTACGTACAGAGACAGCTATAGATACACTAGAACGTGTGAAGCATTTCTCTACAAAGTGGATCAAGCCAGGACACGTTAATGGTGATAACACTCACAACGTATCAGCTACTATCTCTATTGATGCTAATAGACAATATGAAGTAGAAGGTTCTGGTTACTTAGTAGATGAGTGGTCTGCTGTAGGAGATTGGATGTGGAAGAATCGTGATTCTTATAATGGTCTATCTGTACTACCTTATTGGGGTGGAACATATCAACAAGCACCGTTTGAAGATATTACAGAAGAAGAATATAATAAACGTATTGTTACACTTAAAGAATTAGATTTAACCAATGTCACAGAAGCAAACGACAATGTTGAATTCGGACAAGTTGCCGCCTGTGCAGGAGGAGCTTGTGCCACAGAATAAGGTTGTGATGTCACGTGAGTTCCTCTCTAGTAGAGGAACTTGCTGTGGCAACATGTGTAGAGAATGTCCATACTATCCGAGACACACTGCGGGGACAACTCAAAAATACTATTTTCCATAGTAAATTAATTTGATTGTGAATTGAATACAAATAGCCTAGGTGTTTTACGTCTAGGCTATTTCTTTTTTAATGAATTATTCGTAAATTTACATATAACAAAAAAGAACTAAATCATGGCTAAAAAGCAAACAGGAGAGCCTTCGGGCAAGTCGAAGTTAGAGGATGCATTGGAATCCCTAAACAAGAAGTATGGTGTAGGAACGGTACTTACGTTAAACACAAAAGCGTATGGAGAATACGATTTAATCTCAACAGGATCTATAGGATTTGATCATGTTGTGTTAGGTGTAGGAGGTTTTGTCAAAGGCAAACTCTACGAACTTATGGGATGGGAGGGTTCAGGTAAGTCTACAATCTGTGGACATGCTGTAGCTAACTGTCAAAAGAATGGAGGAAAAGTATTGTATATCGATGGCGAGCACGCTGTAGATAAAAAATACTTTCAAGCATTAGGAGTAGATGTGGATGCAATGTTACTAGCTCAGCCATCTTGTGGCGAGGAGGGTTTCAATATTGCTCTAGAGTTGATTAACACTGGAGAGATTGATCTAGTTATCATTGACTCAGATTCATCATTGATTCCTAAGAAAATCTTAGATGGTGATGTAGGTGATTCTAACATTGGTCGTAAGGCTAAGTTGAATAGCGATACATATCCTAAGATGAAAACTGCACTAGCTAGAAACAACACTTGTGCTATCGTAGTTAGTCAGTATCGTGAGAAGATTGGTGTAATGTTTGGTAATCCTACTACAACTCAAGGCGGTCATGCATTAAAGTATGGTGCTGATGTTCGTATAGAAGTTACCAAGTCAGCAGCTAAGGATGGTGATTTCCAATATGGTAATGTTACTAAACTTAAGTCTGTAAAGAATAAGATGTCTCCTCCTTATAGACTAGCTCAGTTCGAGGTGGTATATGGTGAAGGTATTGATCGCATTGGTGAAATCTTAGTATTATCTAATGAGTTTGAAATCTTACGCAAGTATGGTAAGACTATCACTTATAACGAAACAAAGTATGACATTGATGAATTCAGAACTTTGCTAGAAGACAACGAAGAATTCTTTGACAAATTACGTCAAGATATTATTAACAAAATTAATCAAACAGAAATCCCTGCAGAGGAAGAACAACAAGAAGAAGAAACTACAGAGGATAACACTTTAACTTTATTTGAATAATGAAAGTAAACTTTAAAAAACTAAATGACAAGGCTGCAAAGCCTAAGTTTGGTAAGCCAGGAGATGCAGGTGCAGATCTTGTAGCTACATCAGTGGAATGGATATCATTGTATCAAGTTGTATATGGTACAGGATTAGCTGTAGAAATACCAGAAGGAATGGTGGGACTAGTGTTCCCACGTTCCTCTATACGCAACTACGATTTAAGAATGAGTAACTCTGTTGGAGTAATTGACTCAGGTTATAGAGGAGAAATAATGGTAACATTCAATGCTGACCAACTTGATCCTGTATTTGCTAGAAAGTATGAAGTGGGTGATCGTATTGCTCAGTTAGTAATTGTACCTGTACCATTGATACAGTATACAGAAGTAGATGAACTATCAGAAACTCAAAGAGGCGAAGGAGGACATGGAAGCACAGCAAAATGATCCTTACGGAGCACGTAAAGTAATGAAAGAAATCATGGAAAGAGAAATGGTAAATCATCCTGATCATTATCAGGGAAACAAGTTTGAAGCTATAGATATTATAGAAGACTATGAGCTGGGCTTTAATTTAGGAAATGCTGTTAAGTATGTTTTACGTTGTGAAAACAAAGGCAACAAGAAACAAGATCTTGAGAAAGCTATCTGGTATCTTAATAGAGAACTATCTAAATTTAAAGGATGAAAACATGCAGCGTAGAAGGCTGTGAGAATAAAGTTTGGTCAAAGGGTTTATGTCTTAATCATATTAAGCGTAAACCCTTACCTGCTTCTAGACAGCTTGGTATTAATACAAGAGTTAAATCTTTTGCAGACAAGGAAAAGATTAATATAATGCGTGCGT
>JACCDQ011748522.1_pt1 | contig 31948 bp, 23 predicted proteins | sample 7446031 | NCBI WGS metagenome assembly JACCDQ01 (sample SAMN15323442, study PRJNA562643) | freshwater metagenome | isolation source: river surface water | place: USA:Blue River Watershed | collected 2017-08-17 | reverse complement strand
GGTAAGGTTATGCTCTTCAAGTTTGGTAAGAAGATCTTTGATAAAATCATGGATAAGGCTCGCCCAACTTTCGAAGACGAAAAGCCAGTCAACGTGTTTGACTTCTGGGAAGGTGCTAACTTTAAACTGCGTATGCGCAAGAAGGACGGCTTCACTAACTATGATGAGTCTGCGTTCCAAGAGCCTTCTGCTCTGGGTGATGACGACAAGATCGTTGAGGTTGCTCAAGCGCAACATAAGTTGTCTGAATTCTTGGATCGTAAGAACTTCAAGTCTTACGCTGATCTAAAGAAGAAGTTGGATGAGGTTCTTTCTGGTGATGGTTTCAATGCTAAGTCTGCTGCAGAATTGGCTAAAGATGAACCAGCTTCTATGGAAGCACCTGAGCCAGCGAAAGCTGCACCAGCGTTCACACCAAAGACATCTGCTAAACCAGCAATGGATGAAGATGATGAAGATGTAATGTCTTACTTTGAGAAGATCGCTAAAGAAGACTAATAAGTCTTAGTCAAAAAGAAAAGGGAGCTAAAAGCTCCCTTTTTCATTACGCGAATCGTCTTTGTAGGTATTTGTTATAACTCGATTCAGTATTACGAACCTGAGGTTTAACAACGTTCGTTTGAGTGCTATTAGAAACAGTGGTTGGAGCATTAACAATAGCACCGCCACCTTTCTTACCATCAACTTTGGCTTGTTCGTCGGCATTACCCTTTGATGCATTATATACTCTAGCACCTGCGACAGACATAGCACCACCCGCTGCAGCGAACTTAGTTGCTTGTTCCCATGGAAAGTCTTTAACTGCTTTCATAGAGTTTGAATCTACTTTGGCAAATTCCTTCATTGCTCCAGACATAGCACCAAGACCATCAGCCGCATCTTTAACACCTTGACCAACTGTTCCAATCTTAATAAGTTGTTCCACTGGCGAATCTTGACCAACAGTTAACAAATTACCAACTAGGGTGCCAAGACCTCCAACTGCTTGACCAGCACCAAAAGCAGCAATTGCGGCACCAAGAGCAGCAACGCCAGCGGCAACACCTAGTAGGTTGTCACCATTCACTGCAGCTAATCGTTCAATACCAGAAGTGAAGGCTTCCAATCCAGCGCCCATCTGTTCCATCGCAGCGCCAATTACCCACACAGCACCGCCAAGACCAGTTAGAGCAAGAGCGCCAACACCAAGCATTGGCGCCAATGAACCAGCTAAAGCACCTGCGCCAATTAGAGCAGCGATAGTAACGCCAGCTTTTCCTAACGTTTCCCAGTCTAAGTTTGCGAAGTTTTCAAGGGCTTTACTCATACCCCACACAACTGCAGTTAGTAAACCCATGACTGCGATACCAGCAACCGTCTTGGCAGAAGCGAACATCTTGATGCCATCTGATAAACCACCAAGGATACCTTTGAAGATGGAACCGATCCCGTCACCAATACCTTTACCAATAGCAGAAACGCCAGAACCAAGAGCACCCATAGTATCACTGATACCAGATGCTAGTTTACCAATACTGCTGCGTGGTTTAGCAGCCTTACCAGAATCTTCACCACCACCCGCAGAAGAACTAGTAATACCTGCCATTGCTGCCGTATTATTAGCTATCTGTTGTAACAAGTCCATTTGACCTGCAGTCAAGCGGAGCATCTCAGCTTCATTTTCTTTCTTGACTTGTTGTTCAGCTAATACGTCAGTTGTTGATTGTGCAACTTTACCTTTATCCGAAGGGGTTTCTGGTAGTTTAGCCGATGGTTGATCGCCAGTAAAACCTTTTGGTCTAGCTATGCCAGAATCTTTTACTGATTTTAATGCCTTGTCGCGTGTTTTGAATAATTCTGGTTTATTCTTTCTGATATCATCTTCACTAGCACCCATCTTTTTAAGACGGTCAATCTCTTCTTGAGATCTAAGTGCAGTTCTTTCATCAGTACGCTTTTGCTTAGAAGCCTTCAATAATTCCTTATCAGTACGACCGTCACCCTGCGCTTTCATACGTTTGACGTAATCATAATCAGATTGTTTGTCTCGTACACCCTTGAACATTGAGAATGGACCAAGCATGGCTTTCTTGATAGTATTAGGGTCAAGAGCGCTCTGAAGGTTACGCTTCATGTCCTTAAATTTATCACCGACAGTCTTCCAGTCTTTGTTGCCTTTTTGTAAGGCTTCAATCTGCTTATTTTGTCCGTCAGCTATTTTCTTAAGGAAAGCTGCTTGATCTTTTTGTAGTTCTAGTTGAGCTTGCTGAATCTTAAGAGACATTAAGGTTTTAGCGTCGCTCTGGTTTGAACCAGCGTCGTTTTGACCACTAGCTTGAATTTGTTGAAGGGCTTGGGACTGCTGGTCGAGCACAGCCGTGATTTGACCAAGAGCATTGTTGGCTTTACCCATGCCCCTTGCTATGGTTTTAATTGGTCCCTTACCGCCTCTTTTTGCCATTTCTTACATCCTCTTTTTGGATTCGATCCGTTGTTTTTCTTCTTCTAGATATTGGACTAACATAGCAACGTATAGCTCTCGTTCAAAAGGAAGCATTCCTTCCAACTCCGCCAAACTATATTTATGATATTGCATCAATGCAAAGTTCATCCTATAATAGTTCTCCAGAGATTCATGACCGAGAGCCATTAGAAAAAACTTTGCAAACCTTCCAATACCTTATGGTGTTCTTTACCACAAATTGGGCACTTATACTCAACCTTTGTGGAAATTTTAGGCATAGTCTCAAAGAACAATTGAATCTTAGCAAACTGTTCTGATGTCAGGTTATTCAAGAACTGCAATAATTCTTCTTTCTTTGTTTCATGCCCATAATATACTTCATCTCCATCATATATACAGTCGATCAAATCTGCCACTAGGTTAAATACTTCCTCAACATCACCTGTGTCTTTTAGCAAGTCTTGTGTTTCAAGTGAAGGATATTTCATTATGATACCAACTTTATTGAACAGGTCAATTTTGTTAGTGTGTCCATCTGGGACAGATACTTGTAGATCGCTGACGTTGATAGTCACCTTACTTCTAGCTTTTTCGTTTTGTTCGCCATGGTCTTCGTCGCACTGGAACAATAGGTCAATGGTTTCACCAACAGACTTACCACGAATTTGAAGAAACATATATTCAATATCAAAGATCGCCAATTTATTGACATCAATCTTGTCTTGAATTACGCTGCTGAATACGTTCTTAAGCGTGTCGACCATTACTGTTGGGTCTTCAGATTGCTGAGCAATTAGAAGTGCTTTTTCTTCCTTAACAACAAACGGTCTAAATCGAACAGTTTTTCCAGTTGATGGAATAACCATGTTAAATGTTGGTTGGGTGTTCATTGGTAAAGCCATATTATTCTCCTGTCATTTTCTTAATCATCTTGCTCAAATCAGCAGTGCTACCCACAAAGATAGCGTTATTGTGTGTTATTTCTTTAGAAGCTGTTCCCTTAGTAGGTTCTTCTAGTTTCTTTTTCTGTTGGTGAACATCCATCAGTTGTTGGTTTATATCAGCGAGTTGTTTCATCAACCCACCAACAACCTCAAACGCACGTGGGTGTTCGGAAGACTTAGCAACAGACAACGCTGTTTCTAAAGCAGATTTACCCTGCATCAGAAGTTCGCGTAGATTATTTCTAGCGTGGTCGTAGTCATCATCTATTTTAGCAGATGATGGTGAAGGATCTCCAACTGCTGGGAGAACCTCGACTGGTTGCTCATTCATAGGTTCAATATCAAATACTTTTGACAAAGACTCATCAGTGTTCATATACAAATCCAAAAATTAAAAACGAATGCCAGGTAATCTACTTGTAACTTGAGAGAACCCACGCATAGCATATTGTCCAACTGCACCAGTAACAAAGTTTCCAGCTTCACCAAGACCTTTAAGGTATTTCTGTTGGAATCCAGCGAAGTTATCTAAGTAACCTTTAAACCCACCAGCAGTCTTTTCTAGTTGAGTGTATGGATCTTGTTCGATAGGTACAGCGTACCAATACTTATATTGGAAAGTAACATCCAATCTCATAGTATCATTGTTGTTCTGGGAATCCAGCGAAACAGCACTAATAGATTTAGGATATGCTTCATATAGTTGAACGAGGTATGTAACTTTATCCTCTAAGTCTTGGATGCGAATAGTCATAGGAGTTACATAATCATTATACCAACCGATAGTTCTATCCATTGGATTTATGATGTGTTGAGACCAAACATCGAAGATACTCTTAACGGTCATCATACGATCTACGTGGAATGTTAGCGTTACTGGCTCAAACATTCTATCATAAACTACTTCGCGTGTTTCGCCATATGAACGGTTAGCAGTTGTGGCGAAATTGATCCCAGGTAGAGAAGCCTTCTCGCAGAAAAGCAACATGCGTTTTGTCATTTCAGGCATAGCTTTTGGTGGTGTGAAATCGACAGTAAAGCGGTTAGTACGAGCTATACCCTTCGTCTTGATCTCCGCAATAAAATCTTTTTGTCTATTTGAAGCCATTTATTTTTTCTTCTTTCTCTTCATCGAGTTTACATATTGACGAGACTTATCCCAAATTCTATCATCAGGCATCTTAACGAATTGTTCAACTGGTAATAGAACAGCAGTAGCCCAGTCATATGCTCGAATTTCTCTGAACGTAGACCTTAACCCACCGAAGTTATAATTATGAAAAGCTGGAACTGCAGCAGCGAATTTCTGGACACCTTTAATAGCTGCCCAACTATATTTGATACGAGTGTTTTCGTCCATCTTAGCATTAGTTTTATATTGCATTAGATAATACAATAACTGCATTCGCATTTGGTATGGCAGGTAGTGAAAGTTGATTCCACTGAAACCGCTAATTGATCGTTTGTATAGTAGTGTACATGGGAAACGGTCAAAGTATGGAATTGACGACTTATATAATGGGTCATAGATGTACATATACATCTTCCCTGGCATCAGTTTAGTAGTTAGTTGGGTTGGGTTGCCTTTTAGAACCGCCCATGGACTATTAATCTGTTTCATCAGCAAAATCATTTGCTGTTCGTACCATGCCTTGGATTTACGGAAAGCTGTTTTTAGATCGTACTTGTTCTTCTCGAAAATATCGAGAGCAGCAATCTGGGCAGCAGTTCGGCTTTGTTTAATCTGAGTAGGCATATTGACTATTTAGGTCAAACGCCCAATTCCTTTTCAGTTATAACTTTGAACTCCCACCCACGATCTTTAGCGTATTCTGTGGCAGCCTTCCACTTAGCTTGGTTCTTTATAAAACTATAAGACTCAGCTAAATAACGCTGAGTTCTGCGCCCAGGGAATACAGGCGGAGCAGTTTGTTTTAGAGGTTTAATTTCTATCAAATAAGTTCTAGTTGACCCGTCTTTTTGTTGAACTTTTATCTTAAAATCTATAAAATAGCGATGTAACTTATTATCAGTTGGGCAGACGTAAGGGATGACGGTTTCTTCCGAACTCCAACGAATTATAGATGGATTTGAGTCACACCATTTAGCGAATCTTCTTTCCCATGAAGATCTACATATGATGTTGGAAACATCCCCTGAATATTTTTCAGGGTGTATCGGAACATATCTTGATTTATGGAACATAAATAAATAATCAAATAAGAATAATTTAGGAAACCTAAATGGCAAACATAGTCGATTATATTAGAGATGGAGTTACATCTGCTAAGACTACAGTTTCAGACTACATCACAGGTGCAGCTGATAGAGTTAAAGGTATTGCTGGTGGCGTTAAGGATGCAGCGACAAAAGCTGTCAACCCACCAAGAGGTGACTGGATCAACAACACCAGAAAAAACTACGAAGTGAATAAGTACAAGGTGGATCAACACTCATATCCAATGGACTTGTTGTCACCTATTTATGGCGGAAACTATGCGATTTTCTATATCAACGTTTCGGATGCATCAAGACTGGCATTGACTGAAGAGACTGTAGATCTAAACCCTAAAACTGAAGCTCGTATGCGTAACTCTCTAGTTGGTAATGCTAAGAGATTAGAGAATTTGTTTGATGCTGGTGTCGGTAAAGCGAACGAGGTTTTACCAGAAGCTGCTAACATCAACATTGATGCTATTAAGAATGCTGTGCCATTCAATGGTAGAAGCCAACGCAGATTAAAAACCGCTATTGCTTTACATGTACCCAATCAGTTAAGCGTTCGTTATGCAACTACATGGGGTACAGCAGAAAACACTGCTGGCGCTCAGGCACTTATGTCCGCTGGTAGTTCAGTTGGTGAAGCTCTTGCTAATAACCCAACTGCTGCTGTAAAGAACTTAACTGATGCCGCTGCTACTGGTGCCGAGGCATTTGTCGCTAATAGAATGGCCAACAACAAATATTCCCAAATTATTTCAGCAGCTACTGGTACTGCAGCGAACCCTAAAAAAGAACAGGTGTTCGAGGGTGTAGAATTCCGCAAGTTTGCGTTCGACTATCAATTCTATCCAAGAGATGAGTTTGAAGCTGAGAACGTTTTGAATATTATTCACCAATTCAAACTACATATGCACCCTGAGTTCAAAAGCGAGTTAAACTATGTTTGGATTTACCCTTCTGAGTTTGATATCACGTATTACACAAATGGTGCAGAGAACCTTAATCTCCACAAGCACACTTCTTGTATCTTAGAGAGTATGAACGTCAACTATACACCGAACGGCAATTTCTCTGTATTTGCTAATGGTATGCCGACTCAAATTAACTTATCTCTAGAGTTTAGAGAACTACAACTTGCATCCAAAGAAACTATTGGTTTAACTCCAGGAGGTCTATAATATGTACTTCAAAGGCTTCCCTCAATTTCTATATGATTTTAATTATGGTGATAGAGTTAAGACAAGTATTGTAAAAGATATTACACGTAACGTTCGCCTAAGAAAAGAAATCTTATCAAACGTTACATTGTTTGATGAGTATGATATCATCGACGGTGAAACCCCAGAAATGATTTCTGAAAAGTTCTATGGAACACCAGAGTATCATTGGGTTGTTATGTTGTGTAACGATAAGTATGATTATCGCGCTGACTTCCCTTTACCAGAAGCTGTTCTTGAAAAGCACATCGCTTCTGTTTATAATCCAACTCTATATTCTTCTGATTGGTATTGGGATACTGATGAGAATGGACAAGTTATTTTTCATATTAGAATTACAAGCATAGAGGTTCCATTTGATGCTGCGTATTTGACAGCTCCAGTTAAGATCAATATCAGAGATGATGATAGTTCGTTTATCATTGACATCAATTTCCCAGTAGACCCAATTGGTCTAGATGTCGCTACACAATACTTCTATTTTCCAGTTCCAAGCCATAATGATGCATGGTTGGTTGCACATGGTAAAGAAGGATCCACTGCTGATTCTGGTGTAGGTAATGTTGAACTAACTATCAACACTGAGGGAAGAGAATACAACCCAGTGTATTATGTAAATAATAAAGGTTTTACAATTAACCCAACTGAAGGCGCTATTGCTGTTACAGGTGATGTACAGCATAGATTTGAGAATGATCAGAAGAGAAGAATTAAACTAATTGCACCTAGTTTATTAGAAACACTTCTTAGAAACTATCAAGATGAGCTATAATGCCTGAAATTATCAATCCCGCTAATACATTAAGATATGCTGGCGATGTTAACATCGAGAAGGTTGAAATCATCACACCCAAAGGTATCTACCAAAACGTTAGAAACCAGATTATTCAATTAAGAATCTACGAGGATATCTTTTCTCCATTTATAACTGGATCAGTAGTATTAAAAGAATCGTTTGACTTACAATCACTGCTACCATTGATTGGTGAAGAGTTTATCGAAATCAAAGTTTCAACTCCGACATTAGACAAACCGATCAGCGGATTGTTTCATATTTACAAGATGAACGACAAAGTGAACCTTGGCGATAGAGCCGTTGGTTATGAGTTAAGTTTTATCTCAGCTGAATCTCTTGTTGATTCCAACAAGAAGGTTAGCAAGGTTTTTTCTGGTAAGATCTCAGACATTGTTAGAGCTTTCGTGGTTGATAAGATTGACGGTATGGAGAGCACTAAGAAGTTCAATGTTGAGAATACCCGTAACACTATTAAGTATGTTTCTCCTTACTGGAGTCCAGTTCAGAACTTAACATTCTTATCTGAAAACTCAATCTCTGAGAACCAATCCCCATCTTTCTTGTTCTACGAGAACAGAGATGGATTCAACTTTAGATCTCTGGAGAGTCTTTACAAATCAAAGTCATTCCAACAATTTATTATGGATAAGTATTCTCGTGATAACTTCCCTCAAGGTGGTAACGCACTGAACATCTTGGAAGACTATAAACGTGTTGGTGAAATTGACTTCATTGAGTCGTACGACTACATGGATCGATTATCTGGTGGTATGTATAACTCTAAACTGATATCATACGACTCAACTAAGAAAACTTACACTGTTAAGAACTTCGATATTAAAACTAAGTTTCCTAGACAGACTCACTTAAACCCATACCCACTTTTCTCTGATAAAGTTGTTGGTAGAAGTAACGCTAAACAGATTCTTTTCCCAAGAGCGTTTGAAACTTTTACTTCTTTTGGTGATACAACTAACGCACGTGTTCTTCAAGAACGTATTTCTTTCTTGAAGATGGCAGAGGCTCAAAAGATTAATATCACTGTGGCTGGTCGTTGTGATTATACAGTCGGGCAGGTTGCCGAGTTAACGCTTTACAAGAAACAACCAATGAGAAAAAGTGACAGGAACGAAGACTTGATTGATGATGTGAACAGCGGTAAATATCTAGTTTCTGCTATTAATCATCAAATATCAGTAGATGGACATACATGTTTTATTGAATTGATTAAAGATTCTATGAAGAAGAAAGTTTAATAATGGCGCAAAATATTTACTTCGGTGTTGTTGAAAACCGTGTTGACCCGCTAGAACTTGGTCGTTGCCAAGTTCGTGTTGTAGGTTTACACACTCACGATAAGAACTTACTACCAACATCAGACTTACCTTGGTGTGCTTCAATGCAACCAACTACTTCTGCTGCTATGAACGGTATTGGCCATACACCACTTGGACCAGTTGAAGGAACTTCAGTTGTTGTTATGTATCTTGATGATTCGTTCCAACAAGGTATTATGTTGGGTGCAGTTGGCGGTATCGCTACCAACCCTGTTCCTATTGACTTCGATGACTCTGGACCAATCGCTGAAACTGATACTGCTAGTAAAGACATTATCCGTTTAAGAAGTATCCCTGGACCACAGAATGGGCAGATTATTAAATTGTATGACCCTGAATATAATCGTCAGGATCTTACATCAAAGCTGTCCGCCAACATGCGTGTTAGTGGTTTTGGTATCGAGTATGGTTCAGTCATTGTTTCTATTGACAATGGAACTCAAATTACAATTTCTAAACCTGTTCGCGATTATGTTGAGAACATTATTGAATTTGAACCACCATTGGCTTCCGTTCAAGCAGTTGTTGCGTCAAAGACTAACATTACTGGTTCAACGCTTGACCAAAAATCAGAAGCAGTTAAAACAACTCCAGTAAACGGAGAGATCCCAACTCTTCCACCATTACCAGAATTTAAGAATACACAAACGAAGGCTTCTGAAGGTATCAAAGCACTTATCGCTGCGTGTGATAAAGTTGGTTTGGTTACCAAAGAACAGAAGTGTGCTTTACTTGGTATCGCTGGTGGTGAATCTGGTTGGATCCCACAAAAAGAATCATACAACTATTCAGACTCTAGATTGAAACAAATCTTCAGTTTCGCGACTGATGAAGATGTTGTCAAGTATGCTAATGCTTCTAAAAAGGGTGTAACTCGTGAGGAGTTTTTCTCTTGGTGTTATGGACCAACTAAGCGTGGTAAAGGTTTCTTTGGTCATACGAGCGATGAGATGGCTGGTAAATACTATGGTCGCGGTTTCATTCAATTGACTGGTTATTCAAACTACAAACGATACAACGACATGGCCAAAGCTGCTGGGTTGACTATTGACATCGTTAATGATCCAGATTCTCTTGATACTGACATTAACGTTTCGGCTCTTATAGCTGCACTATACATCAAAGACAGAGTATCAAAGGGTGTTAATCCAAACTCACATCCAGACTATTTCTATGCAGCTAAGAAAGCAGTTGGTGTAAACTCGCCAGATATTGCGGCTAGAAAACTTCGTTACTATGAATACTTCTATGGTAAAGAAGGTGGCGGTGGCGTTTCTAAGGATGCAGGTGCTGCTATCCCGCCAGTTGAAGATTCAACTGATTCAAAACCAGGACCATCTAAAAAGTCTATCGAGACTGGTTCTTTCGGTTTGGGTTTCCGTGACCCCAACAATAAGTATCCACTACAAGAATACATTGGTGAATCTGATGTGAACCGTTTAGCCCGTGGTGTTATTGAAGGCACTGTCGTTAAGTTAAAAGACGCTAACCGCAAGATGGGTATTCCAACAGCGAGCGGTGGCCAATGGGATCAACCTGCCGCTCCGTTTGGTGCTAAGTATCCTTTCAACAAGGTATATGAAACAGAATCTGGTCACATCCAAGAATTTGATGATACTCCTGGTCAAGAACGTGTTAACACATATCACCGTGCAGGCACATTCACTGAAGTTGACGCTAACGGTACACAGGTAAACTATATCGTTGGTGATAACTTCATCCTAATGGAACAAAACGGTTGCATCCACGTTGCTGGTGAATGTAATATTACCGTTGATGGACAAACTAATATTCTAGCTCGTTCTGATGCTAATATCAAGGTTGAACAAAACGCCACTGTTACGGTTGGTAACAATCTAGACCTTGGAGTTGCCAACGACTTGACTATGGCTGTCGGTGGCGACTTCTTAGCGAAGGTTGGTGGCACATTTAAACTAGACGCTGGCGATTTGGTTATGAAATCTCAGTCAGACTATACTGTTCAATCTGTTGGAGATTATTCAGCCAAGGGTGCTAAGGTTGCGATTGAATCTGAAGGCGATGCAGATTTCAATGTAGCTGGAACTTTCAATATGAACTACTCTGAAGGTAACTTCGGTGTTAGCGCAGGTAGTGCAGCAGATGTTGGTAACGTTGAGCTTGCTGCCCCTCCAGCTGGTTCTCCGCTGAACTCTGTCATCGGGTATTCTATTGCTCCACCAAGAGAGTTTGAAGAGAAGGCTGTTGTTGAAACGCCAGACGATTGGGATACTCCAGAAGGTAGAGCTGCTGCTCAGAAACAAGCAACTTCTGAAGGTGTAGTCGGCGCAGTTGTTCTTCCTGTTGCGGATGAGGCAGCACCAACACCAACAGGCGGTTCCAACAAACCAGTGACAGTTGATAAGAACGACATTCAAAATACTCGCGACTTCACTAACGACTACCGTTTATCGAAGAACGTTGTTCTTGGTATGATGATTGCCGATAAGAAGCATATCTTAACACCTCAAATGTTACAGCCAGCTTCTGGTGGTCAAGAACGTCTATACACCGTGCAGGAAATTGTAGGTAACTTGGCTGAAACTGCTAATAATATTTTGGAGCCAATTATTGATGTGTTACCAGGAGGTCGTTCTGGTTATGGCACTCAATGGGTTATCTCGTCAGGTTATCGTTTGAAGGGTGTGGTGAAGAATGAATCGCCAACATCAGACCACTGTAAGGGTCACTGTGTTGATATTGTGTTGAAGTTGCCAGACAAGTACAACAAGACATACGAGATGATTCAGAAGATTGAACCATTGATTGTATACGATCAGCTGATCTTGGAATATCGTTTCCCAGATTCTGTTTGGATTCATATGAGCTATCGTAAGGATAACAACCGTAAGATGGCGTTCACTATGGTCAATGATAAGACATACAAGCGTAACTCTAAAGGTCTACCAGCTGGATTCTTCTTGTTGAACACTATCCCGCCGAAGGGTACAGTATAATGGCTGCTGTTTGGAATATTGAAGAACTTCCAAACATAGACGAGTACGTTGCGTTCAGCCATTCGTTCACGTACTCGGACGACGAGTTTCCATCTCAAACATACACTGTTGTTTTGACTCCGTTGGAGACTAACCCAGAGACAGTCTTTATTAGTGGCAACAACGTTTCTGGTTATTATTCGGATGTATTCAATATGTTCGTTAAGTATAAAACAAAGGCTGTACCTAACGAGTATATTGAAGTGAACAACTTTAGAAAAATTGTGGTTGAAAAGCTGGAGCAAATTATTGAGTATAGCCCAGACTTAACGCCAAACAAGACTTACACTTATACTGCGAATGTTTACAGTGAAGGTGATCTAGTTGACACAAGAGTCTTTACAAAAATCGTTAATAATAATTGGGATTTGAATAAAGAGCTTTTACTTCGTTACATATCAAACACAACTATCGCTGACGAAACACTTTACAAACAATGGATAAATAGTATTAATGCTGCTCCAGTTAGATGGAAGAACACGTCTAACGTTGTAATTAATTGGATATAAAATGCAAATCCCAAATACGTTTAAACTAAGAACTGGTGCCATTCAATTGGCAGACTTAGATGCAAACTTCGATATTATCCAAGTTACAGTAAACACGCAAGCTGAGACTATCCTTAAAGTCCAGACAGATATTTCTAACATCCAAACTTCTATTGCGAATTATTCAGCAATTCCTATTGGGTGTATTGTTATGTGGGGTGGTTCTGTATCAAACATACCTTCTGGGTGGAGATTGTGTGATGGTACAAACAACACACCAGATTTAAGAGACAGGTTTGTTATTGGTGCTAGATCAGATTCTTCTGGACCAGCTACAACTTTCGTCACTGGCGCTGATACAAAGACTGGTGGTAATAAAGATTCTGTTGTAGTAAACCACGGACACACTGCCACATCATACGCTACATCTTCTGGCTCATTGACTTCTGATACAGACGCTTGGTCAGCTACATTTTATGCCAATGATTCTGGTTTGTATGCGGCTGGCGGCTCAGTTTCTAACGCTGGATATAATGGGCAGACTTTTGAAGATAACTTCAGCTCATCGACTAACAATGAAAACAGGGGCGTGACTATATCTCGTTCAAGAAGTCACTCTCACACCCCAACGATTACAACGACAGTTACAACAACTATCACAGATTCTGGACAGTCTGGTACTAACAGAAACCTACCACCATACTACGCACTGGCGTATATTATGAAGGTATAACATGTCAGGAGTTTCAGTTATCGGGGACACTACAACAGGGCACGAAGGATACCCACCAACTAAAATGGTATCTTCTCCAGTATCTAAGACCAAGTTTAATGGTAAGAAACCAGGAGTTGTTGACGAGGCTTGTCAATTCTTACCGCACTCTAAAGGTGTTTCAGTACACCCGCAAGATATAAGATACCCAGTTGAGGGGTCTAAAAAGACAAAGATTGAGGGTTACTATCTTGCAAGAATCGGGGATAAGTTAGCAGACGGAGACGTTATTGCTAAAGGATCTGACAACACTTTTATAGAATAAGAATAAATAATATCTATGGCAAGAAATACAAGAACGTTCTCTGATTTAGACTTTAACTTCTCCCCTCACCCAGTGACGGGGGATTTAGTACAACGATACGACGAAAACGCTATCAAGCAATCCGTCAAAAATCTTCTTCAAATCCGCCACTATGAGAAACCATTCCATAGTGAAATTGGTAGCCCATTAAGAGAGCTACTATTTGAGAACATCACACCACTTACTGAGAAGATGGCACGTAGAGCCATCATCGACGTCATTTCTAACTTTGAACCAAGAGTTAACTTGATCGACGTCAACGTTATTGCTTCTGACGAAAATAACTCACTATACATCAATGTGGTTTTTAAAATTGTTAACACGGAACGACCAATAACTCTTGACTTCGTATTAGAGAGAACACGATAATGGCACAATCATCAAAAAGAATTAAAGTTAATGCATTAGATTTTGACGAAATTAAGAGCAATCTTAAAACGTTTCTTTCTTCTCAAGAGAAATTCCAAGACTACGATTTTGAAGGGTCTTCTTTCAACATCCTGTTGGACTTACTAGCATATAATACTCACTACAACAACCTATACACTAACTTAGCTGTCAACGAGATGTTCCTTGACTCTGCTTCAAAGCGTGCGTCTGTTGTTTCTATCGCGAAGACCCTTGGATATATCCCAAGCTCTGCAGTTTGCGCAAAAGCATATGTAAACGCCACAATTACTGCGCCAACATATTTCCAGAGCGTTATTACTCTTCCAGCGAACCAGCCGTTCTTAACTTCTATCGACGGTGTATCATATACATTCTATAACACATCTGACGTTACTACTGTTGCCGTTGGTGGTACTTATACGTTTAACGATATTGAATTGATTGAGGGCATTCCTCTAACATACAGCTACACTATTCGTCAAGGTCAGAAATACATTATCCCCAATCAGAACGTTGATCTTTCAACTTTGATTGTTAAAGTTCGTGAAACAGCTGATGATGATACATTTATTGTTTACACTCCAGCCTCTGCTGTTACTAGCATGGACTCGAATTCTAAGTCATACTTTATTAAAGAGTTGGATGACGGCGTGTATGAAGTTTACTTCGGTGATGGTGTTGTTGGTTACAAACCGATTGATGGTAACTACCTGACATTTGAGTATTACGTTTCATCATTAGAAGGACCAAACGGTGCTAACCAGTTCTCTTATGCTGGTACTGCTCTTTTAGGTTCTGGTCTTACAGTCGTTGCTTCTACGTCAGCGGTTGGTGGTGCATCTCCAGAAGACGTTGAGGCTATCAAATATAACGCACCACGTATGTTCGCCGCACAGAACCGTGCAGTTACAACTGAAGATTATAAGACGCTAATCATCAGAAACTTTCCTGCAGCATCTTCTGTTGTTGTTTGGGGTGGAGAAGATAACGACCCTCCAATCTATGGTAAGACTTTCATCTGCGTTAAACCAAAAGATACTAACAAGCTAACTGATACTGAAAAAGATTACATCAAGAATCAGATCATCGCTCCGAAGTCTGTTGTATCTATTACACCTGAGTTTATTGACCCAGAATACTTCAACGTTCAGATTGACGTTACTGCGTACTATAACGCAAAGGTTTCTGATAAGACTCCAGCTCAGTTAGAAACCCTAATTCGTGAAGCAATCTATGAATATGATGACACAAACTTGAAGCAATTCGACGGTGTTCTACGTTATTCTCAACTCGTTCGTTTAGTTGACGAGGTTGACCAAGCTATTGTAAACAACACAACTAAGATTCTAGTTCGTCGTGAGTTTACTCCACGATATAACCTATCAGCAGAATACAAGTTGAATATGATCAACCCGATCTTCAACTCTACTATTCCTGCAGAATCTGTTATTTCTACTGGCTTCTATATTCCAAACACTGCCAACGTTCACTATATTGACGATGATGGTCAAGGTAACTTGCGTCTGTTCTACTATGACGCTCAACAGAACAAATACATCGTTAATCCTAAGATCGGCGAAGTTGATTACCCAAACGGCACTCTAATCGTTCGTAACTTGACTATCACTTCTATGGCTGATGCAACGTTCGAGTTTATCTTGAAGCCAGAATCTTATGACGTTGTTACAGCTTACAATCAGATCGTACAGGTTGCTCGTAACTATTTGAACGTTAAGGTTATCAACGATATGACTGCTGCTGGTTCTAACCAAGCTGGTAAGAACTATGTCTTCACTTCTATTAGAAACCTAAAGTAATATGGCTGAAAACAACGACCTTAGAGTTGGGCTGAAGAATTTAGCAGCCCAACAATTACCAGAGTTCGTAAGGGCAGAATATCCAACATTCGTTGCTTTCGTTGAAGCATATTATGAATTCTTGGATAATCAAGGTGTTGACCTTAAAGAAATAAGGGATATTGATAGTACTCTAGACGAGTACATCAAATATTTCAAAGCCGAACTTGCTCACAACTATCCAGTAGTTTCAACCGAGACAAACAGCGAACGCTTCTTGTTAAAGCACATTAAAGAACAGTATCTTGCGAAAGGTTCTGAGTCTTCATATAAACTTCTATTCCGTTTGTTGTATGGTAAAGACGTTTTCATTGACTATCCTGGTCGTCAGATGCTTAGAGTTTCTGATGGTCGATGGACACAAGACGTTTCTATTTTCGTTCAAGTTGGTCAAGGTGATCCAAACGAACTAGTTGGTAAGACAATCAGCATTCAAACTGGTAAGAAAATTTACAACACTGCAGTCGTTTCTGGCGTTGATGCATCTTCAGGTGTGACAGCCAGCGTACAAAAAGCCGTGGTTGTTGACGAGAGCCTTAATATATGGGAACTTTTCCTTGATAGAAACTTCTATGGTGAGATTTCTCCAAACAACACTGTTAAGTATGGTTCGTCTTTCCAAGCAACTATCTTACCAAACACAGCTAAAATTAAGATCGTAGATGCTGGTAGAAATTTCAGACCAGGTATGGTTTTCCAGTTAAACACTGGCGAAGGTACACCATTCTGGTTTAAAGTAGCCACTGTAACAGACGTTGGTGGGTTGAAAACTATTGATGTTATCAAGTTTGGTTTATTCTATAACACCAGCTTCTCAGTTACAGTTCTACCAACATCAGCAGTATCTACAAAGACTAGAAAATTATCTCAAATATCAGACTTAACATATACCGTTACAAGTAACGGTAAGATTGTCTTTTATGAATTGTTGAATCCTGGTCAAAACTATGTGTATCCACCTCTAGTTGAAATTACAGGTGATGGCACTGGAGCTGCCGCTCACGCCGTTATCGTCGATGGTAAAATTACAGAGATCGTGGTTGATAGTTTTGGTGAAGGGTATTCTGCAGTATATGCACAAATCACTAATGCCCCAGGAGATATTACTGGCACTGGTGGATCTGTTAAACCAGTTATTGGTTCAGACTACAATTACAGGTTCAATGATAAAACTGACGGTTTTACTGAATCTGGTTATGTTAACTATGGCGATTATTGGTCACATGAGTTTTCAGACGGTACATACGTTGGTACTATTGCTCGTCAGTTCTTTATTAACGCTGCTGACACATTGGGTGATAACCCAGCTGTTCTGAACGTGAGTTTAGATGCTGTTTCTAAGTATCCAGGATATTACAGAACAAACGACGGCTTCTTGGATGATTCTATGATGATCCAAGACTCGTACTACTTCCAAGCGTTTGCTTATGTATTGAAGATCGACGAGCAACTAGAAAAGTATGCTTCTGTTGTCCGTTCTATGCTACACCCTTCTGGTATGGCTATGTTCGGCGAATACTCAATCAACAACAAGATTGCTCTTTCTGTTGGTCTTACATCTCTTGTCAAATCTCTTGGTGTTACTTTATATGATTCTGTATTGGCTGATGACAGTTATGAGTTAGACTCCAATGGAAACGTTATCCGAGGGACTGTATTTAAAGCATACAAGTATTTGGAAACAGAATACACTAATGCGTTTACAGACTCTACAAAGTATCTATTTACTAAGAAGTTAGAAGACTCGTACACAACATCAGAAGTATTCACTAAGGTCTTTACTAAAGGTATCGGTCTAACAGGTCAAGCTGAGACTGTATTTATGACAGAACTTGTGAATAAATATTTTGGTAAGACTGTAGAGGATACAACTAGCTTAGTTGAAATATTCGCCAAGTTATTGACGACAAAATCATTCACGGATTTTGCTCCTATTGGCGATACTCACGCATTAACATTCACCCTAAATACCATTAATGATCCAACATCTGGTGTATATGGAGAAGATGGGTTTATTACATTAGAACCCTATGACACAGGCTCTTACCAATTAGAGCACTACGCCAACGAACGACCATCAACTTTCTCATCTTAAAGGAGACTCTATGAACGAACAAATTAAACAAGGTAGCGAAGTATGCCCAAAGGGTTGGGTTACTGTCACTAAAACAAACGAATCAGGTCAAATTACTGAACAGTTCGAAGTACCTAACCTAGTTGTTACAACTGGTAAGGTTTACATCGCTGGTAAAATGATTGCGACTAACGCTGACGTTCCAGTTGCTATGACTCATATGGGTATTGGTACTGGTACTGCTTCTCCGCTAGCAGAAGACACTACACTAGGCACTCAAACTGGTCGTGTTCTATTGTCTGGTAACATCCAAGAAAACAACTCTATCACTTATACTGCTACATTCCCAGCAGGTACTGGTACTGGTGCTATTACTGAAGCTGGTATTTTCAACGCTTCTACTAACGGTACAATGCTTTGCCGTACAGTGTTCCCAGTTGTTACTAAGCAAGCTGGTGATACTATCGCTATCACTTGGAAAGTTACAGTAAGTTAATCTAAGTTTTTCTATATTATAATAAGTTAAACTATCGACGGAATAAAAATGGCAGATACAAAATTAGTAAAATCGATCTTATTTAAAGCACTCGCTGAGGGTGTTTATAGAGACGTTGTTACGAAGTCTTCTTCATACTACTACTTTCTAGGTCAAACTTTACAGTGGGTTGACGAGAACAATCCACCATCGCCTGTTGATAGTTTAACATACGATCACGAAGTTCGTAATGAGATTATTACAATTAAAGAAATCAAACCATCGGACGTTGCATTCGTTGTAAAGCGTAGAGATTGGGCGTCTGATGTAGTATATGATATGTACGATGACCGTTACTCTGATGAAGTTCTTGGTTTGAACATTACATCTGGTGGCGCTGGTTACATCAACTTAAACGACATTTCTATCACCATAGAAGGTGGTGGCGGATCAGGAGCAACTGCCGTTGTTTCTGAATTGACTGGTTCTTCTATTTCTGGCGTTGTTCTAACCAACCCAGGGACTGGATATACTTCTGAACCAACAGTAACTGTTACATCGGCTTCTGGAACTGGTTGTGTTATGAAAGCCGTAATCGGTATTTCATCTACTGGCGTTCAAAAGATTGAACAGGCTGCCTTCTATGTTGTTACTGACGAATACAACGTGTATAAGTGTTTGGATAATAACAATGGTGCGCTTTCTAAAGTAAAACCTTCTGGCACTCAACTAGATCCAATCAAAACTATTGATGGTTACATTTGGAAGTTCATGTATAACATTCCAATTAACCTCCGTAACAAATTCTATACCGATGAATATATCCCTGTGGTTTCAGCTTTGACTAACCACTTCTATTCAAACGGCACAATTGACAACGTGTACATCACCAACCGTGGTGAAAATTATTCAAGCGCAATCGTTTCTGTGACGGGTGATGGGTATAGAGAATCTGACCCTATTCTTATTACACGAGCAACTGTCGTTAATGAAGGTACTGGTTATTCTGAAGGCGCAACTATTGAGTTTGCCCCTCCGTTTACATCATTCTCGCCATATATCCCAAGCGGTTCTGTAAACCTTGGTCAAATTATTAAAAACAGTTATGATGACTTCTATGAAGTTTCTACTCCTGGTCAAATGGGACCAGTGCAACCAAGTCATAAGTTTGGTACTGTTCTAAGCGGAACGTCAGCGTTAAAATATCGTGGTACTACTATGCGTGGTACATTGACATTGAGAAATGACAAGAATATTACAGCTATCAATATCTTGAGCGGAGGTTCTGCATATACATTACCTCCAATTATTTCCGTTGATGACCCAACTGGGCAAGGCGTGCAAGCTACTGCTATCATTGGAGACTCTTCTATTAGTTCTATCACAATTGATAACAACAGTTCAAACCACAATTATGTTTCTCCAATTCTAACAGTTGTTGGTGGTGGCGGTTCTGGTGCTATTCTGCAACCAGTTCTAGTCAACGGTGATATTGATGAAGTTGTTGTAGTTTCTGGTGGCCAAGGGTATACTGAAGTGCCAACAATTCGCATAGAAGACGTTTCTGGCGCTGGTTGCACAATGACTGCAGTATTATCAGGTTCACCTATTTTAGAAATTTTAGTTGTAGATGGCGGTGAAGGATATACCGATCCAGAAGTTGTAATCACTCCTGCTCCTGGTGATGTTGGTTTCGGGGCTATTGCTGCAGCGACTGTTGAAACTGGTGTTATTGATGATGTATCATTGGTTGGTAGCGTCCGCGAAGTTGTATTGATTAGTTCTGGTTCTGGTTATTTAAAACCACCAGAAGTTACAATTAGTGGCGGTGGCGGAAACTACGCTGTCGTTCGTTCTAAGTTGTATGCCGACAAGGTTATCTCAACAAACGTTATTAACGCTGGTGAAAATTATCTTGGTACGCCAGATGTTACTTTTGGTACACCGTGGTCTCAAGGTCTAGAAGTTTATACAAATGACCAGTTTTCTAATGGTTCTAACTTGTACACTGTTGTTGAAGGTGGCTTCTTCGGTCACGTTTCTCCATCTTGGAATAGCGGCACTCAGTACACTTCTGTCCCATGGGCTGCAACTACTGAAGTGTTTGAAGGTGAAACTGTATACCAAGAAATTTCTGGTGTAAAACACTTATACTTAATCCTAGAAGATGGTTATACAAGCACTACTTCTCCTGATTTTACTTCTGGTGATGGTGCTGGAGCAACATATGGTGTTGGTTTAAGATATGTTGGTATTGTTGCAAGTTTAAGACGCGATGGTTCTGTTGCAACTGGTTATGCTGTTATGCGTTACGGTGCAGGTTATTCTGTAACTCCAGCAGTTAATATCATTGACCCTAACGGTTCAGGGGCAGAGATTAACTTCTTTACTGCTAAGTCTGAAGCTAAGATTTCAGCGATTACCGAAAACGGACAAATTATTTACTTGGTTATCGACGATCCTGGAGTTGGTTATACTAAAGCAACTCTAAGTGTTACTGGTGATGGTCAAGGAGCATTGTTGACGGCTGACTTGTCTCTTGGAGCTATTTCTTCACAACAGGCAAATAACGAAATCTTAACGCCAGCTGGTACTATTGATGCGATTGCTATTGTTTCTGGCGGTTATTCTTATGGTGTTGCTAACATCCTTATTGAAGGTGACGGTACTGGCGCGACTGCAAAAGCTATCATTGACCCAATCACTCAAGCTATCACTAAAGTTCAAATCGTAACTAGAGGTGAAGGATATACATACGCTAATATTAAAGTTATTGGTAACGGATCTGGTGCTAATCTAAGAGCTATCATTTCCCCATATGGTGGCCACGGTAAGAGTTCCCCTGAAGAATTGTATGCGACTAATTTGATGTTCTATACTAACATTTCTAACGACCTTAACCAAGGTGTTGTTGTTGGTAACGACTATCGTCAAGTTGGTATCATTAAAGACCCTCGCGTATTTGATGGTTTTGAACGTTTCCAAGGTTCTTTAGGTTCAGCTTGTTTTATCGTTCAAGCTCCTGTTAATATCCAAAGATTCTCTAAAGACGAGGATCTATACATTGAACGTATTACTCACCCAGATATTGAATGGGCACCTTCTCTATTGTTGAATACTGGCGATTTTATTTGGACAGACGAAAGAATCTATGCTGTTGCTGAAGGTGGCGTTGCGGGTTCTTCTGCTCCCACTTCTACAACTGGCACTGAAACAAACGGTTTCGCGAAGTTAAACTATGTTGGCTCAACTAAACAGAAAAAGCGTTACAGAATCGTTTCTCTATCTTCTGCCTTTGCCTTGGTTCAATCCCTGGATAGCGATATCCCAGAGTCTAATGACGTATTCATTAGAACTAGTAACATCTCTGACAACTTTACTGCTATTTCTGTTGGTATGCCCAACTTTGATAAGTTCTCTGGTCAGGTATTGTACATCGACAACAAACAAGGTTTCACTCCATCTGGCGATGAAACTATCACACTACGAACAATTGTTCAATTTTAATACACTAAATAATAGAGTTATTGTTTAACTTTTAAAGAGACAAAAAGAATGGCACTTGATTTTAACACAGAACCGTACTTTGACGATTACGACGCTAAGAAAGACTTTTATCGCGTTCTGTTCCGCCCGAGCTATGCGGTGCAGGCACGTGAACTTACACAATTGCAGACGATTCTGCAAAATCAAGTTTCTCGTTTCGGCGATCACGTATTTAAAAATGGTTCTCAAGTAATCCCAGGTTCAGTGAACGTAGATAATAAGGTTCACTTCATTAAACTTGAGCAGTTTACAGGTACGGTTGATGTTTCCACTTATATTGAAACATTCAAGAACAAGATTATCACTGGAGAAACATCTGGTGTTAAAATGCGTGTTCTTGACACTTCTGGTGGTTCTGCAGTTGTTGATCAACTGAACGTACCAACTCTATACTGTAAGATTGAAGGTACTGCCGACGATACTATTACTAATCGTTTGCAACCAGGCGAAAACATTATCGCATACACTGAAGATAACTTAATCTCCACAAACTTCCGTCTAACGGAAGACCAACTTACAGATATTACAGCTGTTATTAAGTTGACTGGTTCTGCTTCCGAGACTCCAACAACTTATACTAATAACGCTTCTTCTGACGTTATCGGTTACGGTTACAGCGTCGACGTTGGTGCTGGTATTTACTACGTTGATGGAACTTTCGTTCGTAACGACGATCTAAAATTATATGTAAGCCGATTCAACAACACGCCAACTTGCCGTGTTGGTTTCAAAGTAACTGAAGAAACAGTTGCACCAGAAGATGATGAATCTATCTTAGACAACGCCACTGGTTCTTACAACTTCGCGGCACCTGGCGCACACCGTTATAAAATATCTCTATCTCTAGTTAAGCTACCGCTGACTGGTAAGGATACATTCAAGTTTGTTGAACTAGTTCGTATCGTTGATGGTCGCGTCCACCAGAAAATTACAAATAGTTCTTACGCCGAACTAGAGAAGTCTCTCGCTCGTCGTACATATGATGAGTCTGGTAACTATGAAGTTAACAAGTTTAAGTTATCTGTTCGTGAACACCTGAATGATGGTATCAACCAAGGTATCTACACCCCATTAGCTGATGGTACACTTCCAATCGAAGGTGTTACTTATGGTGATGAGAACAAATTCTGTCTAGTTGTAGATCCAGGCAAAGCATATATCCAAGGTTATGAGATTGAATCTTCAGCCTCTCAATTTGTTAACTTCAACAAAGCTCGCGAGATTAATGGAGTTGAGGGTAATCACATCCAACGTACTGATCAACAAACTGTTGGTCTAAATCTTGGTAGCTATGTAGAAATTAAGAATCTTTATAATATTCCAGATATCCTGAACTATGAAAAGGTATATCTAACAAAAGTTCTACAACCACGTGTTGCTCAAGCAACATGTACAGTTAACCCATCAACAGGCGCATTGACGTCAGTTACTTTGGTTGATGGCGGTTCTGGTTATACTGCTGGATGGGATGAAAGCACTCCAGGATGGGCTACTCACTTTTCTGTTGTTTACAGAACTAGTAACGCACCAACAACTCCAGCTAAACTAAACGTAACTGTAACAAACGGTAAGATTACTAACATTGCTATCGCGGATGCTGGCGCAGGATATAGTGCTTCTGTTCCACCTGAAATCCGCTTAGACTACAACTCTAACATACCACTCGGCGTTCAACCATCACAATCTAACATTGTAGGTACTGCACGTGTTAGAGGTATTCAACTATCTGATATTGATGCTTCTATTCCAACTAATTCTGTATACAAACTAGGTTTGTTTGACATTAAGATGTTCGAAGGGCAGTCTTTCGAGCGTGATGTTAAATCTGTGGTTGGTTTAGGTGTTACTGAGAATTTCGCTTGCGATATTTCACCATCAACATATGCAATTCCAGGAACTGCTTCTTCAACTTCTGGTAACACTATTGTTACAGGTCAAGGAACAGTTTTCAACTCAACAATTAAGGTTGGGGACATTGTATTCTTGAATGATGTTTTCATTGGAACTGTTGCTACAACATCAGGTACTGTTAACGGCACTGAGCTTGGAAACTTTGCATTCCAATTGTCTGGTAACGCACCAGTAAGTATTGCAAACGCACGTATCACAGTATTCAGCACTAAGCTAAACCTACCAACTTTTGAATCTTTACTATTCCCAGTTGGTCAAAACAACATCAAGACTCTACGTGGCTACTTGAACGGCGCTGATAGTTTCAAGAACAGCAGCATCATCGTTCGCCGTCAGTTTGAAGTTCGTTCTTCTACAAGTAACTCTGTAACTTGGGATCTAACTGCTGACAATGAAAACTTCTTGTCTGATCAAGATGATTCTAACTACTTGTTAGTCAACGTTGATTCTGGTCTTCCAGTTTACTGGACAGTTGATGATACTTCTAAGGTTTATGTTTCTTTCGACAACGACGAGAATCGTACAGAAGTTACATTTAACAACGTTCCACCAGGACAGAACTATTACTTGATCGCTTCTGTTCTTCAATATTCTAACTCTGCCCAAGAAGCTGTTAAGTCTCTGAACAAGACAGGTTCTATGGAGATCGAGAACAAGAAGATTGTAAACTCAAATACTATTGATTTGGCGCACGCTGACATCTTCAAACTAGTAAGCGTTGAAATGACGCCAGACGATGGTACTTACACTTTCAACGAAGATAACGTTGTAGATATTACTGATCGTTATACTTTGGACAACGGTCAACGTTCTTCTTACTACACTTATGGCGCATTGAACCTGAAGCCAGGACAACCTGTACCAAATGGTCCAATCCGTATTAAGTACTGGTATTTCACTTATTCTAAGTCTGGCGGCAACGGTGGTAACTACTTCTCTGTAGACTCATATACTATCGGCACAAACGGAGTTAAGTATGAAGAAATCCCATCATACTTCACAACAGACGCTGTGACTGGTAAGACTAAAGAAGTTAGTTTGACTGACGTTGTTGACTTCCGTCCAGTTCTAACTGCACCTTCTGCTAACGCATGGAACCCAGAGCTACCTATGCTTGGTTCTGATATGGCTTGCCCTCGTGCAAACTATGTTGGTCGTATCGACAAAGTTGCTCTTGACTCTTTCGGTAAGTTTAACATCATCACTGGCGTTCCTGCTGAAATCCCTAAAGAACCAGATGATCCAAAAGAAGGTATGGTTCTTGCAACAGTTACAGTTCCACCATACACTAAGTCTGTTAAAGACGTCACTGTTACTCAACGAGACAATCGTCGTTACACAATGCGCGATATTGGTCGTTTAGAACGTCGTATCAACAAACTAGAATATTATGTAACTCTTTCTCTACTTGAGAAGGATACTGCTCAACTTTCTATCGTTGACGAGACTACTGGTCTAGATCGTTTCAAGAACGGTTTTATCGTTGACCAATTTACTGGTCACGGTGTCGGTGATGTTAAACATGAAGACTATCGCGTGTCAGTTGATTCTAAGAATAAGATTCTACGCCCAATGCACTACACTAACGCAGTTGAGTTGGTTGAAGACTTAACTTCTGGTGCTGACCGTGCTAACAAGACTTACCAAAAAACTGGTGACCTTATCACCCTTCCATATGCTGAACAAGATTATATCTTCAACGCCAATGCTACACGCACAATGGACGTTCGCGCAATCTCTATGGGTGCATTCAAAGGTCAAGTTCAGTTGTATCCAGAAGGTGACAACTGGAAGTCTGTAAACCGTCGTCCAGACCTAACTGTTGTTGACGATAACAACTACGATGCGATCAAGTTTATCGCTGACTATACTGGCGTGACTGGTACTGATTGGAATGAGTGGCAAACTCACTGGACTTCAATCACAACTACAACATCAGAATATCGCTCTGGCAACACTCAGTATGAAGCCACAACTACAAATTACAGTGGTTACAATGACCGTTCTGGTGTAACAACTACTCTAACTTCTTCTGTTAACACTCAGTCTTACGGCGACCGTGTTGTGGATATGTCTTATATCCCTTACATGAGAGCAAGACCAGTTACTTTTGTTGCCCAAAACCTGAAGCCAACTACTCGCTTCTATCCATTCTTTGACAAGATTCCAGTTAAAGAATATGTGAAGCCAGCTGATGTGTTTAAAGTAACACGTGTTTCTAACTCTCTAATGTCTTTTGAGTTGGCAGATCTTCAAAACAACGTTCTAACTGACGACCCACGCCGTGCGTTTGATGGTACTGTATACAGAACAGTTGTTGGTGAAACTGGTAGCCGTGTTGAGCCAGCGTTTGGTTTTGGTGATGTTATTGCAAACACAACTCACACTGCAATCAACATTGTTTCTATCGCTAACCTAACTTCCCCAGCTACAACATTCACAATGGTTGTATCTGACACTAGCAACTTGTTTGTTGGTAACCACGTTGTTCTTTACAACCTAAACTACCACAACTCAACTCCAGTTACACGTTGGCAAGATTACTCTGGTACAGTTATTCCAGTAAGTAATAAACTTATCAATCCAGCTGCAAGCTCTAAACAACTTAACTTGAAAACTTTCAAGATTGTTGGCATCAACGGTGGCACTTTAACTCTTGGTAACATTGATGGTTCTTCCATCGAAGCGTTTGATGCGTATTCTACTGCATCATATGACGATAACCAAAGAGGTCGTTTATACCGTTTGAAGGCTTCTGGTGTCGTTGCTTATGGTGGAACAATTCACAGTTCAGATACTATTGGACCAATCCAACAAGATATTCACATCGTTAACATCAAGAACGGTTTTGGTGTCGGTGAAACATTAACTGGTACTGTTACAATTGGTTCTACTGGTAACTATAACGGTTTTGTTGTTAATGAGATCAATGGCGCGACTACTGGCTTCACTATGAAGAGTATCGGCGATCACAATACAACTGACGTTGACGGTTCTGTTGTTGGTGTATTCTTTATCCCAGAAACTGATGCTTTGGCATTCCGTACTGGCGAGCGTACATTCAAACTAACAGATAACCTATCTGATAGTAGCGCACAGTTCGACTCTTCAGGTTCTGCTGTTTACTACGCACAAGGTATCGCTCTTGACAAAGAACGTACTGTTGTTTCTACTCGTGCTGCGCAGTTTATCCAATCTGCTGCATACGAAAACACACGCGACCAAGGTCTACCACCAGTTCGCCGTTCTACAACTTCTACTCGTGTTCTATACCAATATAGCACTGACCCATTGGCTCAGACTTTCGTGGTTAACAATCCAGGTGGTGCGTTTGTAACTTCTATTGACCTATACTTCTCTGAAGCTGGTCGTCGTCCAGTTGCTCTAGAACTTCGCCCAACTGATAATGGCGTTCCTTCTTCTACTAAGGTTATTCCGTTCTCTCAAGTTGTAAGAACTCCTTCTGAGATCGTTGTTTCTGAAGACAGCTCTAAACCAACTCAGTTCAAGTTCAGATCTCCAATCTATCTACAAGATAACGAAACTTATGCGTTCGTTGTTATGACTGACGAGCCAGGTGCCCAAATGTGGGTTTCTGAGATGGGTCAGAAGGATATCTTGACAGGTAACACTATTGCTGGACAACCTCTAACTGGTTCTCTGTATGCTTCTCAGAACGCCCAAGAATGGGAAATCCATACTCTATTGGATATTAAGTTCGTCTTGCGCACAGCTAAGTTTAACACTAACGTTCAATCTGAACTGTTCTTGAAGAACTCACCACCAGATAACATTGGTCTAGATAGCAATCCATTCACTATTACTAATGGTGTGACGAAGGTTCGCGTTAAAGCTAGAAATCATGGTTTAATGGCTGGCCAAACTGTAACTATCAGCGGTGTACCGCAAGGTTTCCATGGTTCGATTGATTTAACAAAGGGTATCCCAGATACCATGTTGAATGCTACGCATACAGTATTGTCTGAAGGTCTAGATAAAGATAGCTTTATCATTCAACTGACTACAACTGAAGCTGGCTCTGGTAACAACCTATTGTCTGGAACAACTGCAGACTTTACTACTGGTCAATATGGTGGAAATTCTGTTTCCATTACACGTGGTCTATTCATGGACGACTTATATTTAAAGACTTCAGACTTGGTGTTCACTGATACCAAGATTGACTACTATGCTAAGACAATGAACACTAATAGTGTCATCGGTTCTTATCTACCAGTTGTTGCAAATAGTGATAATAACTTTACCACACGCATGATGATCCCTGCATTAGAAAATTATAATACTGTTAATAACGTTAAGGTGGCTCCTCTGCAAATTAAAGCAGTTATGTCTTCATCTAACCCTAACGTGTCTCCAGTTATCGACTTACAACAATTGTCTGGTTTCGCGGTTTCTAATTTGATCAACAATACTTCTGCTTCTGAATTGAACGTTGCTGATATTGATACTCGTGTGTTGTTAACTGCAAACGATATCGTAACTGCCGACACGGAAGAACAAGGTACTGGTAATCTTACAACAGCTAGCACTTCTAGCACTTCTATCACTGGTACTGATACATTGTTTAGATCTCAAGTATTCCCAGGTAACAAACTATACAGAAAGAGCGATAACCAACTAATTGGTACTGTTTCTACTGTTAGCGGAACTGTTGATACTAGCTTAACTCTTACTGCTAACTCCCTAATTGATATTAGCGGTGCAACTGAGTTTATCATTCAAGCTAACCCAACTCTATCTTTCGCGAATAACGCTGATGGATTAGGTAAGATTAGCACTAACATTGATACTGCAGATAACCTATTGTCTTCAGCGAGCGTTGGTAAGGTAATGATTATCACTGGTGTTGACGGTGATGCTGTATCTCCAAAACTAATCGACGGTACTTACACAATTACTGATGTTCAAGTTATCGAAGACAGAACTGTTTATGCTGGTAACTCTGAAGGTGATATCTGTATCATTACTCTAGATCGCGGTTTCGGTACTACTGCCACTATCGACATGATCACTGACGGTAATTTCAATATCTCTATCTTGGATAAATATGTTGATGATACTGCACCATATGGAGCTTCTAACAATGCTAACTACATTACAAGAACTCTATCTCTAGCTGAACCAGCGGAAGTTATCAAAGTTATTTTTGATGCAAATATTCCAAACAGCACTGAGATCAAGGTGTATTACAGAACTTGGACTGGCAACGACGTTGATTTGAGAAAGCTACGTTGGAATGATACTGGTTACGTGAGCGATGCTAAAGACGTAAGTAGCGATTTCGTTGAACGTGAAATCACTAAGTCTGGTGTCCCATCATTCAACAACGTACAAATCAAAATTGTTATGAAGTCTACTAGACCTGTTGCTGTTCCTAAGATTAAAAACCTAAGAGTATTGGCGCTTACATAAAATGAGTTTAGAAAAAGTTGAGGGTTATACCCATCTTAGAAAAGACACCTCCTCTGGAGGTGTCGTAAATATTGATAAAAAGTCTTTCGCTTCATATAAGACGCAAAGACTTTTTGCTCTTCAAAAACAAGAAGAAACTAAACATACAATTGATTCTGTAACTAAGTTAGAAACAGAAATAAATAATATCAAGAGCGACATGCAAGACATCAAGGTTATGTTGATGTCATTACTAGAAAAAGGTAAATAATGGCTATCATTCACTTAAGACAAGATAAAGAAAGACCCCTTACAATTGAAGAGGTTGATTCTAATTTTGATTCTTTAAACCAAGAAGTTGCACAAAAGCTAGATACTGTCACATTCACCGCAGAAAACATTCTAAATTTATTAGAACCTGTCTCTGGTGTAGATTCAACAGTTGATGCCAAGAAACTTCAAGGATATCTACCAAGCCGAACATCTCAACCAAATACCGTTGCAATTAGAGATTCTCTTTCTAACATCTACGCTAACCAGTTTTATGGTGTGCACGTTGGTGCTGTTCTTGGAAACGTTACTGGTAATTTGGTTGGTACTGTAACAGGTAACGCATCAAACGTTGATGGCGTTGTTCAAATTGAGCACGGTGGTACTGGAGCTTCTAACGTATCTAACGCAAGAAACAACCTTGGTCTTGGTAACGTGGCTGTTCAAAACAAGAACGCCATTGACATTACTGGCGGTACAATTACTGGTATTACAGATATTACTGTTGCTGATGGCGGTACAGGAGCTTCAACTGCTTCTGGCGCTCGTTCAAACCTTGGTTTAGTTATTGGTTCTGATGTTCAAGCCTACGCTGCTACTTTGTCAGGTTTGTCTGCAACGAGCGGTGATGGTTTCTTAATTAGAACTACAACAAACTCTGCGGTTGTTCGTAAGTTTGTTGCGGGTAACTCTATTGACCTTACAAATGCAACTGGTGTTGGTGGTGATATCAATATTGGTGTCACACTAGCACCTTCATTCAGCAGTATTACTAAAGTTGGCACAAACGGTTCTGGTGACCTTGGCCAAAGTGGTAATCGTTGGGGTACTATCTGGGCGCAACAACTAGCCCTTGGTCACGGCAATGCCGTTGAAGGTGGCGGCATTTATGCTACTGGTAACATTGTAGCGTATTACTCTGATGAAAGATTAAAGACTAAACTCGGAACAATCGAGAATGCTCTTGACAAGATTGAACAACTTGAAGGTTTTTATTACGAGGCTAATGAGACTGCTCAAGAACTTGGTTATAAAGCTAAACGAGAAGTTGGCGTTTCTGCTCAAAAGACTCAGGGTGTTCTACCTGAGATTGTACACCCAGCAGCGATTGATAATAAATACTTAACAGTTGATTATGACCGTTTTGCTCCATTGTTCATCGAAGGTATTAAAGAACTTCGTGCAGAGCTTCGTTCAATCAAGAAACATATTGGGATGGAGTAATAGATGCCATTAATTACCACTCGCGTTACGGCTGCAGCAGACGCAACAGTAAAGGGTTCACCTTTAACAAACGCTGAAATTGACCAGAACTTTATTAACCTTAATAATGCTGTTACGGTTTCTGGCGATGCTACTGGTTTTGTAAACAGAACAAGCAGCACAATCACATTTGATGATGTTACTAGAACATTAACGTTGGCTCCAACTGGCGCGAACTTCACGATCTATTACAAAGGTAAGGCTGTTTTAATAGATGCGCCAAAGACAGTTATCCTTGCCAATGCCAGCGGTTCACATTGGATTCACTGGGATTATAACCAAGCTAAATTGGTAGACATTGGATCAACCCCAAACATTAAAGATAACTTATTAGTCGCCTACATTTATTGGGACGCTTCTACATCATACGCTATTTTCTTTAGCGATGAACGTCACGCTGTATCTAATGACAAAACTTGGCACTACCACCAACACACCAATATTGGTGCTATCTGGAAATCTGGCGGTGATATTACTTATACCGTCAACAACCCAAACACTGTTGGTCTTTCATTAGCTTCACCAATCGTTTTAGTTGATGAAGATCTAGAACACAGTATTATTCACTCTGAAGTTTCTAGTGGAAATTATGAGCAGGTTCTATCCAGCGTTTCTACTGGTCTTGCTATTCTGCCAGTAATATATCTAAGCGGAACAACATATACGCGAGTTGGCGCTGGAACAGAACTTCCATGGTATCCATCAACTACAAGAGGTTTTTATAACCCTATTATTGAAGGTGTTGGTTCTGTAACAGCTTCTCCAACTGATGATACATATATCGTTTATTGGATTATTGCAACAAACGATATGAGAGCTCCTATCAAAATGGTGATGGGTAGAAATATTTGGACAACATATGCTGAAGCAGAAACCGAGAACTTTGATTCTTATGGTTTGCCTATGCCAGAAATTGCCCCAATGTATAAGGTAGTCCTGAAGACCCGTTCTTCTTATACTCAAAACTTAGCTCGTGTAAATATCGTGGCTATTAGAGAATTGATGGGTAAACAAAATACTAGATCTAACTCGTTTGATACATTATCTCATGACGCTTTATCTGATAGATTCTTAGCAGATCAACACAGTATTTCTTCAATCACTGGTCTTCAAACTCAACTTGATAGTGTTTCTGGCGCTTCTGTTGCCATGGCTATCGCATTAGGATAATAAATAAAGTTATGGCTAATACATTCAAATCTTATCTTGCTTC